>OHKP01000959.1_pt1 | contig 13640 bp, 13 predicted proteins | sample 1568861 | NCBI WGS metagenome assembly OHKP01 (sample SAMEA3879524, study PRJEB24766) | human gut metagenome | biome: human-associated habitat; feature: feces | place: USA | collected 1985/1987 | reverse complement strand
TGAAGGTTTCCGTGACGATTATGTTGCACATATCAAGAATGGCAAATGTACCAATCACATAACCCAGGCAATACCTTGTGTTGCATTGTGCCCTGCGGGAGTTGATATTCCGGGATATATCGCGCTTGTTAATGAAGGAAGATATGCAGATGCAGTGCGTCTTATAAGAAAGGATAATCCTTTCCCTACAGCGTGTGCACTTATATGTGAGCATCCATGTGAGGCAAGATGCCGCAGAAGTATGTTTGACACGGCAGTTAATATAAGAGGACTTAAGAGATTTGCTGTGGATAATGCAGGAGTTGTGCCGGCACCCCCATGTGCCGCGGCAACCGGTAAGAGAGTTGCTATTGTCGGAGGTGGTCCAAGCGGACTCAGTGCAGCATATTTCCTTTCGCTTATGGGGCATAAGTGCGTTGTTTATGAGATGAAGTCCAAGCTTGGCGGAATGTTAAGATACGGAATACCTAATTACCGGTTCCCAAGAGAACGCCTTCAGGAAGATATTGACTGTGTTCTGTCAACAGGAGTTGAAGTTAAGTATAATACAAAGATTGGTGAGAATTTCTCAATTAAGGATCTTAGAGACCAGTATGATGCCGTTTATATTGCAATCGGTGCCCATAACGATAAGAAGATAGGAATAGAGGGTGAAGACAGCAATAATGTTATGTCAGCGGTTGAGCTGCTTGATAATATAGGTAACGATAATGTACCTGATTTTACCGGCAAGACGGTTGCTGTTGTCGGCGGTGGTAATGTTGCAATGGACTGTGTACGCTCAGCGGTAAGACTTGGTGCTAAGAGAGCAATAATTGCCTACAGAAGGCGTAAGGAAGATATGACAGCGCTTCCTGAAGAAGTGGAAGGAGCACTTGAGGAAGGCTGTGAACTTATGGAGCTCAGCAGTCCGGTAAGAATAGAGGCTGATGAGAACGGCAATGCCGTGGCATTGTGGGTTAAGCCACAGATAATCGGAAGAATGGATGAATGGGGAAGGGCCAGACCATCTGATTCATCAAAGCCTGAGGTGAGGGTCGCATGTGATATCGTAATAGTCGCAATCGGACAGGGTATTGAGAGTCGTCATTTTGAGGAGGCGGGAATGCCTGTCAAGAGAGGCAACATAACAGCCATGGATGATGGCGAGATTATCAATATACCGGGTGTATTTGCCGGAGGTGACTGTGTAACCGGGCCTGCAACTGTAATACGTGCTATTGCCGCAGGTAAGGTGGCAGCGGCCAATATAGATGAATATCTCGGATATAATCATCTCATAAGCGTTGATATAGATATTCCGGCGGCAAGCCATGCGGACAAGCCGGCGTGCGGAAGGGTTAATCTTACCAATGTGCCTGCGGATGAGAGAAAATGCAATTTTGATCATATCGAATGCGGAATGACTCTTGAAGAGGCTGAGCAGGAGTCTTCGCGCTGCTTAAGGTGCGACCACTTTGGCTATGGTAACTTTAAAGGAGGAAGAGCAGAGATATGGTAAATCTTACAATAAACAACCGTCCGGTAAGTGTCCCTGAGGGCACAACAATTCTTGATGCTGCGGCAGGCATCGGAATTATGATTCCACATCTGTGCTATCTCCGCGATATTAATGAGATAGCAGCATGCCGTGTATGCCAGGTGGAACTTAAGGGCAAGGAAAAGCTCATAACGGCCTGTAATAATAAGGTTGAGGAGGGAATGGTAATATTCACTAACTCACCTAAGGTACGAGAGACACGCAAGACAATCGTACGTCTTATACTTTCGCAGCATGACTGCAGATGTGCAATCTGTGTACGAAGCGGTAACTGTGAGCTTCAGAAGATTGCTAATGATTTGGGATGTATAGAGAATCCGTATAATGGAAGAATAGAGCATAATGATTGGAATCCTGAATTCCCTATTATCCGCGATAATGCCAAATGTATTAAGTGCATGCGCTGTATTCAGGTATGTGAAAAGATACAGACGCTTCATGTATGGGATGTAGTTAATACAGGCAGCAGAACAACTGTGGATGTGGCTAACGGCCGTAAGATTGAACATGCGGACTGTGCAGCCTGTGGACAGTGTGTGACACATTGCCCTGTAGGAGCGCTAAGAGAAAAGGATGATATCGGCAAGGTACTTGCAGCTCTTAATGACCCGGAGATGATAACTGTGGTTCAGGTTGCACCTGCCGTCAGAACGGCATGGGGCGAGGATCTCGGCATGCCGGGGGATGTGGCTACAGAGAAGAGACTTGCGGCGGTTCTCAGACATATAGGCTTTGATTATGTATTCGATACCAATTTTTCAGCGGATCTTACGATAATGGAAGAGGGAAATGAATTTATAGAAAGGCTTAAGAATCCTGACAAGAGCAGACTTCCGATGTTTACATCGTGCTGCCCGGGCTGGGTGAGATTTGTTAAGTCACAGTATCCTGAATTCGTGGATAATCTGTCAACAGCCAAGTCACCGCAGCAGATGTTCGGCGCAGTTGTTAAGTCATATTTTGCCAAGAAAGCGGATATAGATCCGTCAAGAATATGTTCAGTCTCTATTATGCCTTGTACAGCCAAGAAAGCGGAAGCGGCATATGATAATATGAGTTCTGCAGGATACGGACAGGATGTTGATTATGTGCTCACAACAAGAGAATTTGCAAGGCTTGTAAGAGGAGAGGCAATAATTCCCGAAGCCCTTCCGGAGGAGGACTTCGATTCACCACTCGGAACATACAGCGGTGCCGGCGTAATATTCGGCGCGACAGGCGGTGTTATGGAGGCAGCGCTCCGTTCAGCGTTCTATCTTGTAACAGGTAAGAATCCTGATGCTGATGCATTCAGTGCAGTGAGAGGAATGAACCCGTGGAAAGAGGCAGCATTCAATGTCGGCGGCAATGAGATAAGAACAGCAACGGTCCACGGCCTTGGCAATACAAGACAGTTGCTTGATGCAATTAAGCGCGGTGAAGTGAAGTACGATTTTGTTGAGGTAATGGCGTGTCCGGGAGGATGCGTAGGCGGCGGCGGACAGCCTATCCGTGACGGACAGGAACTTGCAAAAGACAGAGCACCTATCCTGTACAGTCTTGACCGCAGTAAGAATATCAGGTTCAGTCATGAGAACCCTGATGTGCTTAAGATGTATGAGGAATTCTTCGAGAAGCCTAATTCACCTGTGGCACACAAGCTGCTTCATACAGACCACCATGCGTGGGACATGTAACAGCATTTATTATAAGATATGTAACTGTATTTATTAACCGGAACATAAGGAGATAATAACAATGGGATTTATCAAAACGCCAATAAAGGGAATGAATGATTTCCTCCCATCAGACATGAGACTTCGTGAACATGTCATTAATATGATTAAAGAAACATATGCAACATATGGATTTTCGCTTATAGAGACACCTGTAATGGAACACCTTGGGAATCTTACAGGTAAGCAGGGCGGAGAGAATGAGAAGCTCATCTTCCCTGTAATGAAGAGAGGCGCGGATCTTCAGCGTGCAATCGAGAATGGCGGAGAACTTGCGGATTCGGCTCTCCGTTATGATCTTACTGTACCGCTTTCGCGTTATTATGCCAACAATCAGGCAGTACTGACAACTCCTTTCAAATCACTTCAGATTGGCAACGTATTCCGTGCCGACAGACCGCAGAAGGGAAGATTCCGTCAGTTTACACAGTGCGATATCGATATTCTCGGAGATTCATCGATTCTGGCAGAGATAGAGCTTATTGCTGCAACAACAACAATGCTCACAAAGATTTTTGAAGAGGTCGGAATAAGCAGGTTTACAGTTCACGTTAATGACAGAAGAATCCTTAAGGGAATGGCTAAGAGCGCAGGCTTTGACGAAGAGAGCTTCGACACTGTGTTCATCATTCTTGATAAGATGGACAAGATCGGAATAGACGGAGTTAAGGAAGAGCTTGTAAAGAGCGGATTTGCTGCTGATGCAGTTGAAAAGTATACACAGATGTTCACGAAAATTACAGAGGGAATATCATGCGGGGATTTCTGCAGCCTTATAGGTGCCGATGCGATAGATTCATCAGTTGTTGACTCACTCGACGGCATACTCTCATGTGTGAAGCCTATGATAAGCAGCGATGTAAGCCTTGTATTTGACCCTACACTTGTAAGAGGAATGTCATATTACACAGGAACAATATTTGAGATTACAATTGACGGATATAACTTCTCAATCGCCGGAGGCGGACGATATGATGAGATGATTGGCAAGTTCTGCGGACAGAAGGTATGTGCATGCGGATTTTCAATCGGCTTTGAGCGCATCATCACAATACTCAAGGATAAGCTTGGTGACAAGGCATTTGCAAGAGACAAAAAATGCATTGCAATTCTTGTTGACAGCAAGGTGTCTACAGACAAGCTTGCCGATGTATTTGCTGAGGCAACAAAGCTGCGTGAACAGGGCAATATTGTAACTGTACAGCCGCTTAACAAGAATGCCAAGTTCCAGATCCAGAAGCTTGAGGAAGATGGTTATTCAGAGTTCCGGAAGGTCTATAACGATTAATACGTGGCTGAATTTTACATTTCTTTAAGAAAATGTTTGACATTCGGAATGGATGTTGCTATAATGCGTTTTAAGTGATAGAGATAAAGTCGATGAACAAGACGAGTACCTGTTTTACTGACATCACAGAGAGCCGGAGCTGGTGGAATCCGGTATGGAAGGGATAGGGAATGGACTTGCAAGACGCAGGGTGAAAGATGAAGCTTTATATTGAGTTTTTGAGTAGCCTGTGCCGTATGACCCGCGTTAAGGGCAAGAGGGATTCCAATAAGACGTGATGGCGCATGGAGTCTGAATTAGGGTGGTACCACGAACAATTCGTCCCTGGCAGATTTATATCTGCCGGGGATTTTTTAATGCAACGACTGATTCTATATCTTGTGGTAAAAATTTATAATTGAAAGGGAGAAAAATTATGAGACTTGGAAAGATGTTTAAGAAGGCAGCATGTATGATGCTCGCAGCAGTTATGGCAACAGGAATGGCGGCATGTGGCAGCAGCTCAGAGAAGAGCAGCGGCAAGATTAAGGTTGGTGTAATACAGCTTATCGAGAATGGCGCATTTAACGATATGAAGGACGGATTCATCGAGGAACTCCGTGCCAAGGGATACACAGAAGATAAGTGCGACATAGTTGTTAAGAGCGCACAGGGTGATACGGCAACACTTAATACAATCTGCCAGGAGATGGTTGACAGCAGAATGGATCTTGTAGCAACAATTGCAACTCCGGCAACTCAGGCTATGGTTAATATGGATTCAGATATCCCTGTAGTATTCATTTCTGTATCTGCTCCTGTGGCAGCTGGTGTGACAAGCAACATGGAAAAGCCTGATAAGAATGCAACAGGTACATCTAATGCAATCCCTGTAAGCGATATATTCAATCTCAGCGATTCACTCACACCGGGTAATAAGACATATGGCCTTATATATAACACCGGTGAGGTTAACTCAGTAAATACAGTTAAAGATGCAAAGTCTTACCTTGACGGCAAGGGACTTAAGTATGTTGAGGCTGTAGTAACTAATTCGTCAGAGATTCAGCAGGCAGCAGAAAGTCTTGTAGGAAGCGTTGATGCAATCTTTGTACCTAATGATAGTGTTGTTCAGTCAGGTATGGCACAGATTACAGAGATAACAAGAAAAAATAAGATTCCTGTATATGCATGCAGTGCAACAACAGTGCAGTCAGGTGCATTTGCAACAGTAGCTATGAATGATAAGCAGATTGGTTCACAGAGCGCAGACATGGCAGTTGAGATTCTTGGAGGCAGGAAGGTCGCAGATGTTCCTTCGGTAGTAGTTCCTGCATCAGGAACTGTCATCAACCAGAACACAATGGAAGCACTCGGTGTTACAATACCTGACAGCGTTAAGTCAACAGCACAGCTTATAACAGATGCAAAGTAATTAATACGATTTTGAATTGGGAGGCACGCAATGGTCTTAGTGTTAGGCTCACTCCAGCTTGGACTTATATATGGTCTGCTGGCGATAGGAATATACATAGTTTTCAGAATAATGAATATACCGGATCTTACGGCTGAAGGAAGCTTCACACTGGGACTTACCGTGTCAGCGGTTCTGTCAATAGCAGGCCATCCGGTAATAGGAATACTTCTCGGAATGGCAGCCGGAGCTCTTGCAGGAGTTGTTACGGGATTTTTACAGACAAAGCTTATGATACATCCGGTATTATCAGGAATCCTTACAATGAGCGGTCTCTACTCGATAAATATCATGATAATGGGAGAAAGCTCCAACTTAAGTCTCATCAAGGCAGATACAATATTCAGAATAGCTTATAAGATGTTTCCGGGGCTTTCAAGGGATGCTGTAAAGATTATAATTCCGGCAGTATTTGCGGTAGTATTCAGCCTGATTCTGATATTATTCTTCAGAACACGTCTCGGGTTATGCATAAGGGCAACGGGAGACAATGAAGACATGGTAAGGGCATCTTCGATAAATGCAGATATGACCAAGGTTCTTGCACTTGCAATCGCCAATGCCTGCATAGCGGCAGCCGGTGGGCTGCTTGCACAGTATCAGGGTTATGCGGATATTAATTCGGGTGTGGGAATCCTGGTTGTAGGTCTTGCATCGGTAATAATCGGTGAGGTATTCGGCGGCAGAAGAAATATAACAGCAGGAATCATCTGCTCTGTATTCGGCGCCGTAATATACAGATTTATAATTGCATTTGCAATAAAATCAAGTATATTCCCTGCATACATGCTTAAGTTCCTGTCAGCAGTGATAGTTGCAATTGCACTTTCAATACCGGCAATCAAACAGTATATCGGAATGTACAGAACAAGAATGGGAGGACGCAGGTAACATGGGAAAAGCAATGACTGATAATGCGGTGACAGACAATGCAATGCTGAAGATAAACAGCGCAGTTAAGGTGTTTGCCAAGGGAACACCTAATGAACATGTTGCACTTGACAGCCTCAACCTTACACTGAATAAAGGTGATTTTGTAACTATAGTCGGTTCTAACGGAGCAGGCAAGTCAACATTATTTAATGCAATATGCGGAACATTTTTACTTGATTCCGGTTCGATTATTCTTGATGGTGATGATATTACATATATGAAGGAACATAAACGCTCACATGTTATAGGGCGTGTGTTCCAGGATCCTATGAAGGGCACTGCACCGGGAATGACAATTGAAGAGAATATTGCGCTTGCGTATTCAAGAGCAGGCAAACCGGGGCTTGGATTTGCACTTAATAAAAAGGATAAAGAATTCTTCCGCAATGCACTCGCCGATTTTGGCATGGGGCTTGAAGACAGGATGAAGACAAAAGTCGGGCTGCTGTCAGGAGGACAGAGACAGGTAGTGACACTTCTTATGTGTACACTGGTACCTCCTAAGGTACTCCTTCTTGATGAGCATACTGCGGCGCTTGACCCTGCAACTGCAGAAAAGGTTATGGAGATTACACAGAATGTTGTAAAAAAATATAACCTTACAACAATGATGATTACGCATAATCTTAAGTCTGCAATGGAGACGGGCAACAGGACGATTATGATGGATTCGGGCAATATCATTCTTGATATTGATGAGCAAAGCCGTAAGGCAATGTCTCTTGATGATCTGCTTAAGATGTATTCCGCAAAAACAAGACAGGATTTTGATAATGACAGGATGCTGCTTACCAGATAAAGGTCTTAAAAAATTATTAAATGACAGCTTTTTGATTGTGTAAATGTCAATAGTTAAGAGGAAAAAAAGATTGTATTTATTTTAATACAATCTTGCATGTGCCTTTTATGCATTAAAATGCCGCTTGTGTTCAAACGCTTGAACGCTTGCGGCATTTTTGCATGACTTTAACAAAGCACCGCATATTTGCGGCACTGCCTGCCGTTATGCTGTTAATGCTGTTTTTATTGTTATATAGATCCTGTTTCATGCGCAAGCATATCAGCCGCACTCAATCCTTTAAACAGCAGACGCGGATAATTGTTAATATAGTCCTGTATCTCCTGTATACGTTTATTGCTGACGCCTGCTATGTCTATGCCCTTTTTAACAAAACGTCTTATGAATCTATTTTGCAATTCATTGCTTCCACGCTCATTACTCCTGTAAGGATGACAATAATACATTTTGAAGCGCTCACCGCCATGTATGCTTGTATTGACTATGCCGCCGCCGTAGAACTCACCGCCATTGTCTGACGTGACAGTTTTGAATACATCCTTGAATTTTTCGCCAAGCTCCTTTTCAAGCTTGTCAAGTTCTGCCGCTGTACATTCAGCGGATTTATGAGACATTTTGCGAATGAGTTCATATCGCGTTTTACGTTCAGTGAGAACAAGCAGACATGTTGTTGTACCCTGCCTGCCTACAACTGTATCTATTTCCCAATGTCCGAACTCCTGCCGCTTGTTTATACGCCTGTCACGCTGTTCAATTGATAGCGCGTTTTTATTATATTTCTTTTTTGCCTGCCGCCTGTCTGTATTATGTTTCCTGCGCTTGTTTAAATGCTTTTTGTTAAGCTTTTCAAACACGCCGCCGCGGATATAATTATACAGCGTTGAAAGACTGAACGGCACATTATAACCGCTGTTTTTTGCGGACTGCATAGCAGCGTATGGTGAATATCCGTCTGACAATATTTTGTTTTCAAGGAACTTTGCAAGCTGTATGTCATTGCTGATTTTTAAACTGACACCGCGCGACTGGCATTTCTCAGCGTGCAGACGCTGTGCAACATCTGCACAATATTCTTTTCTCACTGTCAAATCGCTGTTAAGCTGTTCTATCGTGCCGCGCTTAATTTCTGCATATATGCATGACTGCGCACGCTCAAGAGTAGCGGCTATCTGCTGTACTGTCTGCCCTGCCTTTAACGCATATTCAATGTTGTATCTTTCACGCTCATTTAAACAAGTTCTCATGCACTCACCCCCCGTTGTGATTGCGTTCAAACGCTTGAACGATTTTTATATATCTGTCATATAAAGATTAATCCTGTTATTTGCTTTAGGTATATCAATAGTTTTTGCAAATGTGATATTGTCGCTTATGCCGTCAAGCTGTTCTTCAAAATCATCATCAGACAAATTATATTTATACTCAATAGGTTTATTAAGATTGCGACTGCGCCAATAACGCTTTTTATTCTGAGTTGTTGCGCACAGCTCTTTTGTTATGTACTTAAGACAATAACTGCATGTGCGGTCACTGTCCTTTATCATTGTTGCTGTAGTGAATCCGTAGCAGTAGGACGGAAGATTATACACCGCCGCTTCCTGCGTACTGCCTGCCGCTGAATATTCAAGCGGCACAGCTCCCACATTGCTAAACATTCCGTGAAAGTGATAACGCCCACTCTTGTGAAGTTCCGGTACAATAATATATTTCATGTCGGGCGCATACCGCTTGCGCGTATCGTCAAGCCACGCCTTAAGCGCCTTGCAAACTGCCGCATAATCAAAGCTGTCAACCTTTTGCGGATTGAATGTCAACGTATAAAACCATTCCCAATCGTTTGACAGCGCAAACGCGTATACATTGTTTTTGGTGCGGTTCATTGACTGCTGTATACAACGCTCAATATCTGCCTGCGTTCTGTCTTCAACTGTCTTGCGCTGTCTGCTGTCTATATCGTATTTACTGAGCTTGTAACCCGACTTAATGTTGTGCAGATATTTTTTGACAACTGTTGTATTGCTGTACTGCACTAACTTTGTGTTGTAAACCTCTTTTGCAATCTTTCTCATTTTCAACCCTCTCACTTGTTTGTTGCGTCACCGCTTATGTGTTGCTATTGTCAAGTACGTGCGCGCCTGCGCGTATATATACGCGCGTCACGCAATTTCAAGGCGTTAAGCTTCCGCACGCTCCAGCTATACCGCCGTGAAATTGTATGCCGTGCTCCTGTAATACTTGTAATACTTCCTGCCTTTTGTGTAGCGCGTGTTTACGTGCCCTGCCTTGCCTTTTATGCTGTATATGCTCTCAGATTCGGCGAATAAGTCGCGCCCCGCTAAAAGCCACAGAATAAACCCGATTGTTTTCAGATTCTTGACATTGCGGTGCGTGATACGTGTTTGCAACACGGCACGTATTTGTTTGTCTACAACTTTATCATCCTGTGAAGCAAGTATAACGTCATAGCCCATATGCCTGTGAAGACGAAAAAAAGAGCACCACGCCAAGCGGTCGGCACGATTCCACGTCCTTGTATTAAAAATGTCCTGACACTCATCTATACAGATAAGCGTCTGATGTTCCAATATATCGCCGTCTGCGTTCTTCCTGTGATAGTTGCGTGCGAACCCCTCCAAGCCCAGCAGGGCGGAAAAACCCATGTCCCTGCTAGGCGCTTTTCTGTAGTCTGTTCCCTTTTTCTGATAAATATAATTGTTTAATAGTTCGTCATTGGATACGCGTATAAACTGCCCCAAGGGCTTATTTTTCCGAGGTTTCACTAAGTCATAATTAAAATCAAAATTCGCAATAACATTCTTTCCTTTTCTCAGTGCGTTTACAACTTCTCTTGCTAAATGTAGGCTTTTACCGCTACCCGGTACGCCGTCAAACATATATATCAAAATAAATCACCTCTCAAAATTCAAGCGTTTGAACGCTGTTAACTGACTGCCTTTTTTGCTATTCTGTAAGCATAGTAAACGCTTATCGCTGATATCCACACGCCTGTAATGTCTGCTAATCGTCCGACGGGGACAAAATAATTCAAATAGCCTGTATACTCTGAATATGCGTCGCACGCACTGCTAATATATTGTATGAATGGGTCGTTGGGTAATAATTCAAACAAAAATGTAAATACTTTAGTACCGATACCGAATAAATCACGTATAGCCGACATTATAAGTCACCCCCATCAACAAACATTTTTCTTGTAGCCCTAAAAAGAACAAATATATATATTAATTCCTGCAATTGTCGAAACTGCCCTATGTAATCATCAAATATATGAAAATCCATAGTTAACACATCGCTCACGCCGACACTTTCAAAACCGACCCGCATTGTGACAACGGGCGCAACGGGAGTAGCAGAAAGCAGGTCAAATATTTGTTTCGCGTCATTAAATACACATGTCGGGAACTTTCTATGTAACACCGACTGTACCTGTTTAGAATCCGTTTTAATGTCTGATAATGCTTTGTCTCTGTCGCTGTCGCTGAGTGCTGTAATAAGTAAGTTAAGTTCTTCAATATGCTTTATCGTTTTCACGTTTTTAAGAATGTCCGACATGCTTTTCTTCATATCCTTGCAATAGCTTTTTATGTCTTTCAGATAGTCTTTTTGTATGCCTTTTAAATACTTGTTAGTGTCTTTGTTAATGTCTTTCACTTTGTCTAAAATATCATCTAATAACTTGTTTGATTTTTTTGTAAGCTTGTTATTGTCTGCGTTTAAATCTTCAATATTACTGTTTATTTTCTTCAAATATCGTTGAAATGTTTCGTCTATTTTGTCCTGCTTTTCGCTACTGTCCGCACCTTTCAATGCGTCCGTTATAGCGTCTGTAAGTTCATCTGTAAACTTATCCCAATCCTGTGAAAGCATGTCGGGGCTTAATGTAATAGAAGAGGGAATGTTGCCGCTTGCGAAATCACTTGTAATATAATCAGTTGCGCCGCCCTGCACATCCTGTACCATTTTGTCAAATGAGCTGTAAGCCCACAGCGGGCGCGCGTCCTCTGAGTAGTTATACATCTGTCTGCCTTTGTCAAATAGATAATCTTCATATGATACATAGTCAAGCGGATTTTGCGAAGTGTCAAACTGTTCAGCATATTCTTTTAAATCAACTACAGCTACATAATTGTTTAACTGTTCAAAATTTGCGTCATAAAAGTAAGTACAATACCTGTCCGAACCTGTCCACCCACCGGGGCGCGTACCATGCGCCGCATATGCGTAATTGTCAAGGTCAATAAAGTACAAGTGTTGTGTGTCAACTCCGTAGTCAACAGTAAGAAATACATATGTGTAGCCCTGTTCATTCATTGCTTCAACGATTGCCCGCATGTATGAATATGATGTACTTTCAGACAGTCCGAACCACCGCATTGCATTATAGTATGCTTGATTATACAACTCAGATACTTTGTCCGTGTGATACTGTCCTGCGAAAAAGTTACTCATGCCGTGAGATTCCATGTACTGTTTCATAAGCAAATTGTATATATCCTGTACACCTTTTTGAGTAAGCGACAACGAGCCGTCAGAGCTTACACTTGCCGCGTCCTTATTCAAGCCGTTTGTCATGTACTCGTATGTGAATGAATGAGAAGTACTTGAGGTAAGTAAGTTTCCTAATCGGTCAGTGATAGGCGTTGCTCTAAGAAATGAGCCCGCAATACCTAATATATCCGATATGCCGCATGCCATTCCATACAACATGCCCTGTTCAACTTTAATGTTGCCGGTTGAATCAAATGAAATCTTCAAAGCTTTAAATTTTGACACCGTTTCTTCCTTGCTCATAGTATAAGCAACTGAGCCGTCAGCATTTAATATATCGCACGTGCCGTCACTATGATGATAAAAGCTAGTGTCATCATAAGTGAACTTAAATTCTGCGGTTGTCCAATCAAATGTATTTTCAGTGGTGTCGGCATATGCAACAATTACAGAACTACACGACAAAACAACAACTAGCATAATTGTCATAAGTTTTTTCATAAAAAAAAGACCGCCTCACTTTCTGCGGTCATTGTTTCTTGTTTTGTTTCTGCTTAACTTTTATTAAAAAATACATAACGGCGGCGAAACTGCCTAATAGAATTATTCCAAAAATACCATAAACAAGAAATAATCCCAATAATGCAGAACCGCTTATATCAGCATTTAATAATATCATCTTATATGCACCCCCTTTTCACTGTATTATACACCTGCATAGACCGCTTATGCAACTGTCTTTTACAGCAGAGGTTATTATATATTTGTTTCCTGCATGTCCTCTATAAATTTAATCCTTAATGCCTGCAATGCCATTTCTAAAGCTTCAACATGTTCCGCTGTTGTGCATACTTTATAATTCCACTGACAGTTATCGCAATCACTTGAATTGCAATTAAATTCATTATCTATCGTTGTGCATTTTATTTCAGCATCTATAATCTGGCATGCCTTTTCTATTTCCATTTTTTTTACCTCTCACATTTTTTAATTACCCCGGCTTTCTTAATTTATGAATCTTTTTAAAAATTTGCCAAACTCTTAATCTGCATCATAATATCAAGTGCAGTATCTACATTATTTATATCATTCTTAAGCGCTGGCATAGTATCAAGCGATGCTCCACAGCGTTCAGCTTCAATGAGTGCTACATGTAAATGTTCCTTTGTGTGCATTAAAGACAGCACTATCATAGTAACAGCTTCTCTTGTTAATTCGATTCCATTAATATTAACCATAATCAATACCCGACTTTCTTGATTTTGTAATTAAAAAAACAATTTTGCGCGCCCTGTTCCTTAATCCTCTTATATATTAACATTCACGACAGCTTTTTGATTGATAAAAAATGCTTGACATAGACATAATATATTTATATAATAATTAAGCGTGCAGTTTTGGGC
>OHKP01000955.1_pt1 | contig 13670 bp, 9 predicted proteins | sample 1568861 | NCBI WGS metagenome assembly OHKP01 (sample SAMEA3879524, study PRJEB24766) | human gut metagenome | biome: human-associated habitat; feature: feces | place: USA | collected 1985/1987 | reverse complement strand
ATCGTCCTTTGCCTTTTCAAGTTCATTTTCGGTATAATAAATAAACGAACTTTTCTTAACAAAGCTGTCAACCGACAAAGGTGAGAAAAATCTTGCCGTGCCGCTTGTCGGAAGAACGTGGTTAGGACCTGCATAGTAGTCGCCGAGCGGTTCGGGAGCATACTTTCCGAGGAAGATAGAGCCAACATTGTCGAGCTGACCGAGATACTGCATAGGATTGTCTACCTGCATCTCAAGGTGTTCGGGAGCAAGACCGTTTGCAAGCTCGATAGCGTCCGAAATGCTCTTTGCAATGATAACAGCACCGTAGTTATCGAGCGACTGGTCGATAATAGCCTTACGGGAAAGCGACTCTTTCTGACGTTCGATCTCAGCAATTGTCTTATCGGCAATTTCTTCGCTTGTTGTGATAAGAATTGCAGATGCGAGAACATCGTGTTCAGCCTGCGACATAAGGTCAGCGGCGAGATACTTCGGGTCAGCGGTTTCATCAGCTACAACAAGAATTTCGCTCGGACCTGCGACCATATCGATATCTACCATACCGAAAAGAAGTTTCTTCGCTGTTGCAACAAAGATATTTCCGGGTCCGACGATCTTGTCTACCTTTGGGATCTCCTCTGTGCCGTAAGCGAGTGCAGCAATTGCCTGTGCGCCGCCTGCCATAAATATTCTGTCAACGCCGCAGATAGCAGCCGCAACAAGAATATCCTTGTTAGGTGTGCCGTCTTTCTTCGGCGGTGTTACCATGATAATTTCCTTAACGCCTGCGATTTTTGCAGGAATAGCATTCATAAGTACAGATGACGGATAAGCAGCCGTGCCGCCGGGAACGTAAAGACCAACTCTTTCAAGTCCTCTTACTCTCTGACCGAGGATAACGCCGTTAGAAAGCGGATTGATGAAACCCTGCTCTTTCTGACGGTTATGGAAGTCGGTAATGTTTTCCTGTGCATTGAGAAGAGCATTTACAAATTCGGGATCAGCTTCTGTGAGAGCATCATTGATGACTTCTCTCGGAACTTCATAATACTGTGGGAGCTTGCCGTCAAATTTGAGTGTATAATCTTTTACAGCCTTATCTCCGCCGTTTTTAACGGTTTCAATTATCTCGCTGACAATTTCGCCGACCTTTTTGTCCTTTTCGCCGTTGCGCTTTTCAACTTCTTTGAGGAAGTTCTTTTCATCTGTTCCGTTTGCGATAATTTTCTGAATCATTTTATATGCACTTCTTTCTATCAAAGATTTTCTTCAATCGACTTTATAAGCTCTTCAATTTCCTGCTGACGAATTTTAAGGCTTACTGTATTTACAATAAGACGGGCGGAGATCGGAGCAACATCTTCAAATACTTCAAGTCCGTTTTCTTTAAGTGTTGTTCCCGTTTCAACGATATCAACAATAGCGTCCGCAAGGTCGAGGAGCGGAGCAAGCTCAACACTGCCCTCAATCTTTACGATATCAACGTCCATTCCCTTCTTCTCAAAGAAAGAGCGTGAAACGTTTGGATACTTTGTAGCAATAGTTTTTACGTTGAAGCCCTCATAAAAGTTTGTACCCTTTTTTCCTGCAAGAGCAAATTTGCATCTGCCGAAGCCGAGGTCTGCAACTTCAAAGAATTTGCCGCTCATCTCCATAATAGTGTCTTTTCCGACAACGCCCATATCGCATACACCGTGTTCAACATAAGTGATAACATCGGCAGCCTTTGCGAGAACGACTTCTATCCTGTCACCAACCGGGAGAATAAGCTTTCTGCCCTTATCATGGACAGCCGAGCAGTCATAACCTATCTTTTCGAGAAGTCCGACAGTATCTTTTTCAAGTCTGCCCTTTGTGAGAGCAATACGCAGTTTTCTGTTTTCGTTATTCATTTCTCAGCCCTCCACAGTCATCTCAGTTGTTTTATCGGAAACGCAGATAACTTTCTTTATACCGTATTCACGGGCATAATTCTTCGTTTCTTCGAGCGAATCAAATACGGAATTGAGCGCAATCTTTCCCTCTGAGCCAAGCTTTGAAACAAGCTTCAAGCCTTCTATAACATAACCGTCCTCTGCAAAAACTATCACATCGGCAGCAGGAGCTTTAACAGTTTCTCTTCGCTTTAATACGGTCGATACAGCGTCAACGTTGATTGCAAAACCCGTTGCGGGAACATCATATCCGAATTCGGCAAGAAGATGATTATATCTGCCGCCCGAAAGAACGGCATCGCCATAGCCTTCAAGATACCCCTTGATAACAGCGCCCGTGTAGTAATGCATCTTGTTTACGATACCGAGGTCAACTGTGATCTTTCCGTCGTAACCGAGTGAAAGCAGGCTGGTATAAAGCGCTTTGAGCTCTGCAAGTATCCGATCTATCTCGCTGTCGTTCATAAGCTCCGCAGCTTTGTCGAAAACCTCAACTCCGCCGAAAAGACGGGGAAGCTGTTTGAGTGCATTCGTCACTTCGGTATCACCGATAGAATCGAGCAGATCGTTGAGCGCTGGATAGTTTTTTACTTCGATAAGGCTTCTGATCTCTTCTCTTGTTTCTTCGGTAACAGGGAGCTTTTCCACAAGCTTTCTGAAAAGACCGATGTTTCCGAGTTCAAGACGGAATTTGTCATTATCGCAGGAAGAAAGGACTTCGATAGCTGTTGTTATAACCTCAAGGTCGGCTCTTTTGGAGTCCGAACCGATAAGCTCGATACCCATCTGCTTTATTTCATCACTTCTGCCGCGCATTGAGGATTTGCTGCGATAAACGTTCTGATTATAGAACATTCGGAGCGGAAGCTTTGCTTCACGAAGTCTTGTTGCTGCAACACGTGCGATAGGCATTGTTGAATCGGGGCGAACAACGAGAAGTCTGCCCTTATTGTCAACAAGCTTATACATACTTTCCTGCGGAAAGTAACGTGAACGCAGGTTGAACACATCAAAAAATTCAATGCCTGGTGTTTTTATCTCGCAATAACCCTTGGACTTGAAAATATCGGATATCTTCTTCTCAACACTGTTTCTTATAACGCAGTCCTCAAAAAGAAGATCTTTTGTACCCTCGGGAGTTATCAAATCAAATCTTTTCATAGCTTTAAGCTCCTGTAATTCATCGTGATAAAGTGTTACTATGTTATTATAGTAGCATAGTAACACCGATTTGTCAATAGTTTGCCGAAAATTTTGGACAAAATCGACTTAATATTCCAAAATGACAGCATTTTGCTTGGTAATTTCGCATAGCATAACCTTAAAACAGGCTCATCTGGTCAGATTTCGGCAGATCACCCATTGCTCCGATAGATTCAAGAATTTCAATAACGGTCTTTGTTGCACCGCTTCGCTCCTGCAGTTCATCTATCGAAAGCAACGGACCTTGCTGAACGGCTTCATAAATAGCTGTTCCTGCGTTTGCGCCAATGCCTGCCGCAGCACAGAACGGAAGTCTTATCTTGCCGTCCTCAATTGTGTAATCCGTACCGTGCGACTTGTAAATATTTATCGGCAGGAATTCATAACCACGCTGCATCATCTCATTTATTATCATGAGCATATCCATTGTGGAGGTTTCCTTTGCCGAACGGTCATTGCCTTTTTTCTTGAGTTCGTCAAGACGGTAGCGAACCGCTTCTTTTCCTGCAACTGCCGATTCAGCGTCAAAATCTTCGCCTCGTACGGTAAATATCGTCGCATAGAACGCAAGCGGATAATAGACCTTGAACCAAGCAAGTCGGTTTGCGGAAATAACGTAAGCTGCGGCGTGGGCTTTCGGGAACATATACTTGATCTTCAAGCAGCTGTCAATGTACCACTGCGGAACATCGTGAGCAAGCATATCCTGCTTCATTTCTTCCGTGAGCAGCTTAGGCGCTTTGCCCTTTCGGGTTATCTCCATGATCTTGAACGCCGTTTTCGGTTCAACGCCGTGATAAATAAGATATGTCATAATACCGTCACGGCAGCCGATAACTTCGGAGATCGTACAGGTTCCGTTTTTGATAAGATCCTGCGCATTGCCGAGCCAAACGTCAGTACCGTGTGAAAGTCCCGATATCTGCAAAAGGTCGGAAAATTTCTTCGGCTGTGCGTCCATGAGCATCTGACGGGCAAAGCCTGTACCCATTTCAGGGATAGCAAGCGTTCCCGTCAGGCTATCTATCTGTTCGGGAGTGACGCCCAAAGCTTCCGTCGAGGTGTAAAGGCTCATTACCTTTTCATCGCCCGGGAAGATATCATCGGTCTTAATGCCCGTGAGATCTTCGAGATGCTTATAGAGCGTCGGCACATCGTGTCCGAGTTCGTCAAGTTTCAAGATAGTATCATGAAGTGAATGGAAGTCGAAGTGCGTTGTTATAAAATTGGATTCAGGGTCATCGGCAGGATGCTGAACGGGGGTGAAATCATAAACCTCAAATTTTGACGGTACAACGACCATTCCTCCGGGGTGCTGCGAAGTTGTTCGCTTTATGCCCGTGCAGCCAATAGTAAGTCGGGATATCTCTGCCTTTGTTGCAGTCTGCCCCGTTTCTTCAAGGTAGTGCATAACATAGCCGTAAGCGGTCTTGTCTGCGACCGAGCCGATCGTTCCTGCCTTGAACACATTGTCAACGCCGAACAGCTCTTCCGTATATTTATGTGCAAAGGTCTGATATTCGCCCGAGAAGTTAAGGTCGATATCAGGAGCTTTGTCACCATCAAAGCCGAGGAACGTTTCAAACGGGATATCGTGACCGTTTCGGTTCATAGGGATATTGCAGTTCGGACAATCCTTTGGCGGCAGGTCAAAGCCTGAGCTTATCGAACCGTCCGTGATGAATTCACTGTGTTTGCATTTAGGGCAGATATAATGCGGCGGAAGCGGGTTTACTTCCGAAATTCCTGCCATTGAAGCAACGAATGAAGAACCTACCGAACCTCTCGAACCAACTTGGTATCCGTGTTCGTTTGAGTTTGCAACGAGCTTCTGTGCGATCATATAAAGCACAGAGAAGCCGTGCTTTATAATAGAAGTAAGCTCCTTATCCAGTCGCTTTTCAACCAGTTCGGGAAGCGGATCGCCGTATATCTCCTTGCATTTCGCCCAAGTGATGCGCTGAAGGTCTTCTTCCGCACCCTCGATTTCAGGCGTGAATGTTCCGGGTGGTATCGGTACAATATCGGGGTTTACCATATCCGCAATAAGGTTCGTATTCGTTACAACGACCTCATAAGCCTTTTCCTTTCCAAGATATGCGAATTCTTCAAGCATCTCATCGGTAGTTCTCAGATAAAGCGGCGGCTGATTCGCAGCGTCAGCCATTTTCAGACCGCCCTGCTGTAAGATCCTTCGAAAAATAGCATCGGACTTGTCCATAAAATGAACGTCGCAGGTCGCAACAACGGGTATTCCAAGCTCATCTCCGACCTTAACGACCTTTTTATTGAGTTCCTGCAGGTCTTCAATAGTGTTTATTGACGGCTGATCGGGGTCACGGATCAGGAACTCGTTGTTTCCGACCGGCTGAATTTCAAGATAATCGTAAAAGCCTGCGATTTCCTTTATTTCGTCCCAGGGACGGCCGTCTTTTATCGCAGTGAAAAGCTCACCTGCTTCGCAGGCACTTCCGAGAATAAGACCCTCACGGTGTTTCATTACTTCCGATATAGGAATTCTCGGACGGCGGCGGTAATATTTGAGGTTACTGAATGAAATAAGCTTGTAAAGATTTTTCAGTCCGATAGCATCTTTTACAAGTATTATCTGGTGATACATTTTAAGCAGTCTCGGGTCAACGTCTTTAACGCAGGCGTTTATCTCCGAAATTCGCTGTACACCCTTTTCGGCAACAAGCCTTGCTGCAAGCTTAACAAAAATTCGTGCAAGCATTTTAGCATCGTCATCTGCACGGTGGTGGTCGAATTCACCAAGCTTTAATTCCTTTGCAACACTGTCAAGCTTGTGGCGTTTAAGTTCGGGAAGCATACTTCGGCTCATTACAACAGTATCTACCATTGTGAAATGAAATTCGATACCGTATCGCAGGCAGCCTGCTTCGATAAACGAACAGTCAAAGCCTGCGTTATGCGCTATAAGTACGGGTGCTTCTCCGCAGAATTCGATAAATTGGCGAAGCGCTTCTTCCTGCGAGGGAGCGTCCTTTACATCATCGTTAGTGATGCTTGTGAGCTTCGTTATCCTTTCGGGAATGTCTTTTCCCGGGTTTACAAAGGTCTGAAATGATTCTTCAATTTCAAGGTTGCGGACTTTTACTGCACCTATTTCAATGATTCGTTCAGCTTCGGCATTGAAACCCGTTGTTTCAAGGTCGAACACGATAAGCTCGTCCTTTATGTCCTTGTCACGGAACAAACGGACAGCTTCGGTGCAGTCATTTACGGAATAAGCCTCACAGCCGTAAATCACCTTAAAATCACCGCCGCCTTTGCGTATATCCGCAACGGTAGAGCTTGCTTCGGGGAAAGCCTGAACAACGCCGTGGTCTGTTATTGCGATAGCCTTGTGTCCCCACTTGAATGCACGTTTGATAAGCTTTGAAACGGGAGTTATTGCGTCCATCATCGATATATTCGAGTGCATATGAAGCTCGACGCGCTTTGTTTCGGCGCTGTCTGTTTTTTCAACACGCTGTACTTTCATTATGTCGTTTGCTTTGAAAACAAGCTCATTTTCAAATGTATCAAATTCGGTTCGTCCTCTTACAAGAACAGTTCCGCCCTTTGCAAATTTTGCAAGAATATTTTCATCGTCTTTATTTTCAAAGCTTTTTATCGAGATCGAACTTGTATAGTCTGTGATGCTGAGGCTGACAACACGTTTTTCGCCGTTTTTGGTGCGAATTTCTTTCTCCTTGTAGTCAAAAGCATCACCCCAGATAACTATATTGCTTACCTTTCCCTGAATATCGGCAATATTTACTGGAGGGGCTTCGATCTTTCGTCCTCTCAGAATTTCTGCATTTTCGGAAAGTATCGGCAGATCCTTATAGTCAAGCGTTACGATATTATCAGCGGAAATTTCCGTATCAAATGCTGCAAAAGGATCGGACGGCGGAGCATCGGGTATCGGCATACTTGCCATATAAGCTTCAACGTCACGCTGATAGTTCTCATGCCGATTTTCTGCGGTAGAAAGTGATTTAAGCTCGACAGAATACTCGACCTGAAAGTATTCACGGATAATTCTTGACATTTCACGCTCAAAGCCTGCCTTTATAAGCATATCCGCACCTGCACCTTTGATCGCAATAATGACCTTTTTATCCTTATCATCTATGCTGTACATCGCACCTTTGAAACAGCCGTTTATCAGCGAAATCTTCTTTTTCAGCTGAACAACAAGCTCAGGCAGTGCTTTATCGCTGAAAAGGTTCGGAGCATATCTGCAAATCAGGCTTACGGCAGTATTGAGCGCTTTTCCAAGTCCGTTTTCAAAATCGGCTATGTATTCGCCGCTTTGAAGCTGAGCGAACGAAGCATAAATATATATATCCGAAAAACTCGGTGTATATTGCAGTTTCAGAATATCTCCCCTGCCGATCGAATTCGGTATCAGCTCGGTATATTCCGAAAAAAGCTCTTTTATAAGCAATTATTTCAACTCCTAAATATGCGGTCAGTCGTTTTCAACAGCTTTTATCTCGGCGATAAGCTCTTCAAGGATTTTATCTTCGGGTATCTTTCTTATAACTTCACCCTTTTTGAATAAGACTGCACAGCCGTCACCGCCTGCGATCCCTATATCGGCTTCACGTGCCTCGCCCGGACCGTTGACGACACAGCCCATAACAGCAACTGTTATATCCTTGTCAAGATCTTTTATAGCAGCTTCAACTTTTTGTGCAAGCGAAATAAGGTCGATTCTTGTTCTTCCGCAGGTCGGGCAGGAAACAAGCTTCACGCCGCTTCCCTTGCCAACTGCTTTGAGGATATCCTTTGCCGCGTAAACCTCCTCAACGGGATCAGCGGTGAGCGAAACACGGATAGTTTCGCCGATGCCGTCACAAAGAAGTGAACCGATTCCGACAGCGGATTTAATAAGTCCCATTCGTGCCGTTCCGGCTTCGGTAACTCCCAAATGAAGCGGATAATCACATTTCTGCGCAAGCAGGCGATATGCTTCTATCATCGTTTTAACGTCCGAAGATTTTATCGAAATAACAATATCATCAAAATCGCACTGTTCAAGCAGCGCTGCGTGACCGAGCGCACTTTCTACGAGCGCCTCTGCGGTTGGAGCACCGTATTTTGCAAGAATTTCTCTTTCAAGCGAACCCGAGTTCACGCCTATTCTTATAGGTATATTTTTCTGTCTGCAAATTTCAGCAACAGTTTTTACCCTATCCTGACCGCCGATATTTCCCGGATTTATACGAATTTTATCTATACCGAGTTCAGCGCTTTTCAATGCAAGCCGATAATCAAAATGAATATCTGCAACGAGCGGCACGGAAACCTCTTTTTTTATTGCAGGAATAAGCTCAAGAGCCTTTTCATCGGGAATTGCGGCTCTGATTATGTCACAGCCTGCTTCTTCAAGGCTTTTTGCCTGACGAACGCTTGCTTCTATATCATAAGACGGAGTATTCAGCATCGACTGAACGTAAATTCTCTTTCCGTCAAAGGACAGATCTTTTAATTTTACGGGTTTAACTTTACGCATAAGTTCCTCCGTTTTCAGCGGTTTACGAAAATATTTTTTACATCATTGAATGTTACGGCTATCATCAGCAGCATAAGAAGCGCCAGTCCGACGAAATGAATCATTCCCTCGGTTTCGGCTTTCATCGGCTTTCTGCGTATCGCTTCGATAACAAGAAATACAAAGCGTCCGCCGTCAAGCGCAGGTATAGGGAGAAGATTGAATATTCCGATATTTATAGTAATGAGTGACGCAAGCTGGAGCAGAAAATCCCAGTCAAACCCTGCCTCCGTGACAGATGAACCGATAGTCGTGACTATACCGACAGGCCCCTGCAGGTCGTTCAGACCATATTTTCCCGTAACAAGATCACGGAGCGACATCAGAACGATTCTTCCGCAGTAAACAGCATTATTAAAGGCGTATGGAACGATATTTTTTATCGTTATTTTTTCGGCAAGCACCTTAAAATCATATTTAAGTGTGTATTTTCCCGTTGCTTCATCTGTTATCATCGGAAACTCGACACCGTTAAGTTCGACCGTTTCACCGCTGCGCTTAACAGTAAAATCAACGATGCCGTCATCGTCCGTGCTTAAAAGATAAGTGATATCACGGGCGGTAAATATCTTTGTTCCGTTTATCTTTTCGATAGTATCATCTAACTGCAAACCATAACTCGGACTTACAGCATCTTCATCAAAATAGACTATTCTTGAAGAAACGCCAACGCCGCTCACAAGCATTGCAACGATAGAAATAACAAATCCCAGCACAAGATTCATAAATGCGCCTGCAAGAATTACTGCCATTTTGGCAGGAACAGGTTTTTTTCTGAAAGAATTCGGGTCGTCTGAATCCTCGTCCTCTCCCATAGAGCAAAAACCTCCAAGCGGAAGAAGTCTGAGCGAAAAAGTCGTTTCTTTGCCCTTTTTCTGATATATAACAGGACCCATTCCTATCGCAAATTCTGTCACTCTTACCTTGCATAGCTTTGCCGTGATATAGTGACCGAATTCGTGTACGATAACTATGATGCCGAAGATGAAAATGCCGATGATGATCGATAAAAATGTTTTCATTAAAGCTGTACTCTCCTATAAACGAATTCTCTTGCAGCGGCATCTGCGGCAGCAACATCATCGTATGAAGTAATGTTTGCCAACCTGAATTCTTCAAGCGCTTCCATTGCAAGTTCGCCAATTTTAAGAAATGATATTTTTTCATTAAGGAACAGCCGAATCGCTTCTTCGTTTACGCTATTCACAATGCATGGATAAGCACCGCCAAGCTTTATGGCTTTTATCGCAGCAGAAAGACAATCGAATGTTTCAAAATCGGGTTTGAAGAATGTAAGTGTTCCGCAATCTGTAAGGGACAAAGGCTTTACATCGCAGTCAACTCTGTCAGGATATAAAAGAGCATACTGGATAGGTATTTTCATATCGGGAGTTCCGAGCTGTCCGATGACCGAATAGTCATTATATTCGACAGCCGAATGAAGTATGCTCTCTCGGTTCACGACAATTTCAATCTGCTCGGGAGCAACTCCGAAAAGCCATTTTGCTTCGATGAATTCAAGACCCTTGTTCATAAGAGTTGCCGAATCGATAGTTATTTTGTTTCCCATACTCCAGTTAGGGTGTTTGAGCGCATCGGCAGGAGTAACACCTCTCAGTTCATCTTTTGTTCTGCCGAAGAAAGGACCTCCCGAAGCTGTGAGTATAATTTTGCGAAGTTCTTTACGGTCATTGCCCTGCAGACATTGGAATATAGCCGAATGTTCGCTGTCGATAGGATATATTTTTACACCTTTTTCGGCAGCTGCTTTCATTACAAGCTCACCGCCCGCAACAAGAGTTTCTTTATTTGCAAGAGCAATATCTCTGCCTGCTTCGATTGCTTTGAGCGTTGGCAAAAGTCCGACCATTCCGACTACCGAATTGACGAATTTATCAGCTTCAATAACGGCTGCTTGGCAAAGTCCTTCCATACCGCAGCCTATCTCAACGTCAATATCAGCGGTAAGTGCTTTCAATTCTGAATATTTGCTTTCATCAAAAATGCAGATATATTCCGGTTTGAATTCATGCGCCTGCTCCGCAAGACGTTTTACACTGCTGCCCGCAGCAAGAGCTTTGATTTTGATATTATGCTTTCGGCAAACATCAAGTGTCTGCTCACCTATAGAACCTGTCGAACCGATAAGAGATATTGTTTCCATTTATAAAATAGCTCACTCCCAAAAATCAATTTTAGGGTATGCTTGTTTTGCATACCCTAAACATTAATTGAAAATTGCAAAATATTTAAATGCAAGTGCCATAAATGGCGCAACGACAAGAACACTGTCGAAACGGTCAAGCACTCCGCCGTGACCGGGCATTATTTTACCGAAATCCTTTATATTGTTCTGACGTTTTATAAGCGAAGCCGAAAGGTCACCGACCATACTCAAAAGGCTTGTTATCAGTCCGACAATTCCCGTCCAAACATAGTTCGTAGAAAATTCATAGCCTTTGGAATGCATTATCAGTGTATAAACGACAACGAAAATATAAAGTATGATTATGTTTCCGACAACGCCACCAACAGCACCCTCAATAGTTTTTTTAGGTGATATCTCGGGACAAAGCTTATGCTTTCCGAAGAATGTTCCCACAAAATATGCAGCTCCGTCACTGAGCCAAGCGGCCGCAAGACAAAGCACAACATAAAATGCACCGTGCGTCTTGTCCATTCTGTTGAGGATAACAAGACAGCTCATCGCCGCAGAACTAAGCACCGTTGAAGCTATCATAAAGCAAAGCTTATCAAAGCTTAACGTTTTATGATATGCGATAAATCCGATCAGCATTACCAGCGTACAGGCAGCTGCAACGATATAGATCACATTGATGCTGCAAAAGTTCGTCAAAAACGGCAGTGCCGTCGCATAAGCAAGACAAACTGCACTGTGGACTTTGTATTGCAGGCATTTGCAATTGGAAAGCAGTTCATAAACAATAAGGAATGACAAAACAGCGATCGATATCTCAAAAACGATCGTATCAGCCAAAAGAACTACTATCACACCAATAGTGATCCCGACAATAGCTGTCAAAATTCTTGTAAGCATAATTTAAACTCCAAAATAAACACCATTTATCTGTTCAGAATAACACTCTTATATTATTATAGAACAGTTATGTGCTAAAATATTCATATTATGTCAATTTTATACTCCGCCAAAACGCCGACCTCTTGAAGCATAATCTTCAATCGCTTTATCAAGGTCTTTAGGTAAAAAATCAGGCCAAAGTACATCTGTGAAATAAAGCTCTGCATACGCCGATTGCCATATAAGAAAGTTTGATATTCGCTGTTCGCCGCTTGGACGGATAATCAAGTCAACATCGGGCATAGTTCCTGTGTAAAGGAGACTCGTTATCAGACTTTCATCAATATCGGAAATTCTTATATCCCCGTTTTGAAGCATCTCCGCTGCAGTTTTGACAGAATGGACAATATCATCTCTTCCGCCGTAATTTACAGCTATAGCGAGTGTCATCTCATCAAAATTTTCCGAAGCTTTTTCAAGCTCAATCATTTTGTCCCTCATCTTTGGTTCAAATCGGGATTTATCACCGAGAAAAACAAGTCTTGTTTTATCTTTCGCAAAATCCTTAGCTTCATCAAGATACTGCATAAAAAGCTTCATTATCATATCGACTTCCTGTTTTGGACGTTTCCAGTTTTCGGTTGAAAACGCATAAAAAGTGACATATTTTATCCCGAGCGTTTTGCAGTATCGGGCAATGCGGCGGAACGTCTGCGCACCCTCCGCATGACCTGCGGTTCGTGGAAGTCCCCTTTTCTGCGCCCAACGTCCGTTGCCGTCCATAATAAATCCGATATGCTTCGGAAGTACATTCGCTGTTTTCATCAGATAGACATGATCTCTTTTTCCTTAACGGAAATAACGGAATCAACCTTGTCACAGAATGTATCGGTGACTTTCTGAACGTCCTTTTCGATATCCTTCATATCATCTTCTGTGATCTCGTTATTCTTTTTGAGTGTCTTGAGCTTGTCAAGTGTATCTCTTCTGACATTTCTGATAGTTACCTTAGCTTCTTCGCCGAACTTCTTTACCTGCTTAACGAGTTCCTTACGGCGCTCTTCTGTAGGCTGAGGAAATGCAAGACGGAGAACGTTGCCGTCGTTTGTAGGATTGATGCCGATATCGGAATTGAGGATAGCCTTTTCGATAGCTTTGAGCTGTGTCTTATCCCATGGCTGGATAACAAGGATCCTTGCTTCCGCAACGGAAACAGCAGCCATCTGCTGGATAGGTGTAGGTGTGCCGTAATAGTCAACGAGCACCTTGTCGAGTACAGCAGGGTTAGCTCTTCCTGCTCTTACAGTGGAAAGTTCATGTTCGAGACTGCCGAGGCATTTTTCCATTTTTTCCTGTGCTTTTGTAACGTGTTCGTTCATAATATACTCCTTTACGCGGCTTTTGCCGAATTATTGATTTTTTGTTCTGTCGATAACGATAGTTCCGATCTTCTTGCCGATGCAGGCATCATAGATGTTATCGGGTCTGCTCAGGTCGAATACGATTATAGGCAGGTTGTTGTCCTTACACATTGAAGCAGCTGTGCTGTCCATTACAGCAAGATTCTTTACAAGAATATCGTTGAAGCTGAGTTCATCATATTTTACAGCATCGGGATATTTGTTCGGGTCTTTATCATAAACGCCGTCAACCATTGTTGCTTTAAGAACGATGTCAGCGTTTATTTCAGCAGCACGAAGTGTAGAAGCTGTGTCTGTCGAGAAGAATGGGTTGCCCGTACCGCAGCCGAAGATAACAACTCTTCCCTTTTCAAGGTGACGAACAGCCTTGTTGCGAACATAAGGCTCTGCAACCTGATGCATTGCAATAGCGGTCTGTACACGGACATCGACCCCGAGCGATTCAAGAACGTCTGCAACTGCAAGCGCATTCATCGTTGTTGCGAGCATACCTATAGAGCCGACCATATAGGTATGCTCGCATT
>OHKP01000945.1_pt1 | contig 13719 bp, 18 predicted proteins | sample 1568861 | NCBI WGS metagenome assembly OHKP01 (sample SAMEA3879524, study PRJEB24766) | human gut metagenome | biome: human-associated habitat; feature: feces | place: USA | collected 1985/1987 | reverse complement strand
AAGAAGTGGTATTTTAAATTCTGTTTTGTTCTGGTGACATTGTTCACTATTGGAACGTCTGTTAAGGCTCAGTACACTCAAGAGTTTATTGATGAGTTCTTGAAAATGGCTGAAAGCATTGACAAGTATGAAACTCTCTATTACACTTATCAAGAAGGAAAGGTTTTCTTCAGAGGTTGGATGAACACAAAAACTCACCAGATTCAAGGACCTGCTCGTCAGACTGACAATTCAATCAGTTTGCAGAAAACTGGATTTATGGCAAATGGAAAGATGTATGGTCTCTGTAAGTATGAAGACTTTGATCGAGAAACTCGAGGCATGTACAATAGAAACAAGCTTAATGGATATTTTAAGAATCGAGAAAAACAAAAAGGATACGATTATGTTTGCAAAGATGTGAATGGCAGATTGTGGGGATTCTTCAAGGCAGCTGCATTCAAAGATAAAGTTGAAGTCCACCCTACAGGATTTTTCAGAGGTGACAAGTCATTCATATCATATAAAGATTCTATCCAAAAAATTTATGACAACTATGATAAGAGCAACTATATCATAATTAAAGACAAACCTTTAGATGAAGGATTGTACACCGGTGGAAAGACTCCAGAACCCACTAAATATACTGAACATGGACCGGTCCTTTTTGTTAGGGAAAACCATTATAAACCGGCATTTGAATCTTACTTCATCACATCAGCACCTAACAGAATGCAAACGGAATATTCAGGTGTAACTTATGACAGTAAGTACAAGCATTTGACAAGAAGACCTGATGGAATCTATATTGGAAAATATATTGAACAGAATTTTAGTGATGTTGAAGAATCATACTATGATGACAAGCATGGGAATGACATTTTCTATTCTGACTTTACTAATGCTCATCAATATTCATTCTTCTATTCTGAAGACTACAAAGAAGAACACAAACACGGTTATGAGATTATGCAGGAAACTGACTATGACACTACTATAACTTTAGTCAAGTGGGAATATGGTGATATGAAAGAGTTTTGGAGAGTCAACATGAGTAAAGGAGAATACTGGCATTTCAAAGTCGATTACTATGGCCTGTCATTCAATAGAGATTTCAAAGGTTGGAATGGTGTAGGTGTTTATGTTTGTTGGACACAAGCTTATGAAAAGGCTAAGTTGGGTGTTTATATTCGAGATGGCAAATATGTGGTCCAAAAAGGATTCAATCCAACTATTCCTGGAGATAAGGTCTATGAACAAGCTAAAGAAAAAGTAGTAAGATTACCTAATCACGTCAAGTTCTAATGATAATATTTAACGGTTCATTATTGATACTTTTGGGAATCACTGGTCTGTACAAAACTTATTTTTCTAAATCAAAAGACAAGCTGATTTGTACCGACCAGCTTAAATTTGTATCATTCTTCATAATTTTAGCTGGTCTGTTTTTAATCATGACGTCCACTTTAAAATAAAAGTAAAATGAAAGATTTTCTAGGTCAAGAAATAAAAGTAGGTGACAAGATAGTTGTTTTGGAAAGTAATAAGACTTCTTCTTGGTATGAATCTGGTGAGGTCATTGGTCTTACTGATAAGATGGTCAAGGTCAGATATCCCAATCCAAGATACCTTTATAAGAATGAAACCATCAAATACTCAGACAAACTTATAGTAGTCAACAATATAGTTTATAAAGTTGAAGAAGAAAAACTTCAGGAAGCTATAGACAATCATCCAGTCAAACTGACAATGTTAGTCTATGATTCTTATTTTGAATCAGAAATTGTTCATCCTGGTGGCAAGTACTTTTCTCTTTATGATGAAAAACTAAAACAAATCAGAGTTTCTGTAGATTTGAGTGTTCATCCAGGTCAGATTTTGAATTGGAAACCAGGAACTAAAGGATTTAATTTATTCTTAAAAGTTGTTGATACCGGACTTTATACTTTATACAATTCTAAAGGAGAATGTATTTCAGAAATAAATGGATATGTTCCTAACAAGCTTATTCCAGAAAAGGATGGTTATGGTGACTATATTGACTTGCATATCAATGATAGTGGTCTTATAACTAACTGGTATGAAAATCCATCATTTGAAGAGTTTACTTTTAAAACTAAATAAGTATGATTGGCTTGATTTTAATTTTTATTCTTATTGCATTGTTCATGATATCTACTCATAGGTTAATGGATGAGAAGTTATTAGAGAATGCTAATAGGTACAACAAGTATAAAATCTATTCTTATCAAGGATACAGAGATGTGTTTACTCGATATTTTGTCAAAGAGAGTAGTTTGTTATGCTTGGTGGTTAATACCAATTTATGTGACTCTTAATGAAAAAGAGAGTGGTTGTTCTATGATAGATGAGAAATATAATATTCGGTTCTTTGATTCTATAGAAGAAACTGAACAGACTATGAAAGAATTATACGAAACAAGAGGAACGAAACCTAAAATCAAAAGAGTAAAATGAATCCAGGATTTTTAGCTTTTATTATTGTTATTGCAGTTCTATGGGCATCATCTTTTGCCAGTACTTATGAAAGCAATACTAAGAACTGCTATAACAAGTACAAAATCTACATGAAGATTGAAAATGATACCTACGTATCTTATTACGCTAAAGTAGTAACTTGGTATTTGTTTTGGATAATTCCAATGTATGAGACTTTGAAAGAACATCATTTTAATAATTCTTATTGGGTTGAAGAAACTATGTACTGGGATACTGAAGAAGCTTGTAAGAAGTTTTTAGAAGTTAAGTACAATTGTGACAAGAAAGAACCTAAGAATGTAAAGCATTTGAAAGTTTATAGTAAGAAATAAGTAGCTGGAGATACACTGATTAATGTATCTCCAGCTATAGTAATTTGGATAAATATTCTTGAGAAAAAGAATGTTTATCCAATGTTTATAATAGATTGCCCTACTAGAGAAATATTTGAAGATACCATCCAAACATATGATTTAGAAATTCCTAAGTGTAGAATATGTGGTAAACCTATTTGGTATCATAACAATTCTATCAAACTCAAAAAGAAAGGTTTTGAAATCATAGGTAAGCCTAATGCCTTCTCTACTAAGAAATATGATAAAGAATATTCTCTAACCATATGTGAAGAATGTCTTATGGAAAATTATCCAGAATTGAAAGAAAAGAAAAACACTATTGCTTATTATAATGGTGGTATGGATTCTATCAGATTTGGATACGAGATTCCTAAAGATATTTTTGATAGAATCAATTCTGAACGTTATGGAATTACTAAAAAGAAACTTATCGATTTACATGGATTAGAAGAAGGAACTAAGAAGTGGGAAGCTTATTGTCAAAAACAGAAAGAGACTAATGAGTTTGAATACAAGAAAGAAAAGTACGGTTGGTCTGAAGAAGATTTCAAACAATATAATAAGTCTAGGGCTTGTACCATAAACACCTTTATATCTAGATATGGTGAGGAAGAAGGGATTAGAAGATGGAACGACTATTGTGAAAGACAAAGAGAAACTTGCACTAAAGAATACTGGATTGAGAAATTGGGTGAAGAGGAAGGTCTTAAAAAGTTTGCTTCTTTAAGAAAAAGTCTTTTTGATAATATGAAGCATCTTAAAGCAAATCCTTATTCTAAGATAGCTGCAGAAATGTTTGATGAACTTTCTAAGTACTTTCCAAATCATAAAATATTCTATGCTAAATCTGATACTCCAGATAAAGAATGGATTTTTTCTAAAGATGAGAATTTCTATAGATTAGACTATTTTGATTTAGACTTAAAGATTGCTGTAGAATTCTATGGAGATTTCTGGCACCAGAATCCAAACAAATATTCTAAAGACAATATCAGAAAAGTTGGTAAGACAAGACTTACTGCAGAAGAGATTTGGAAACGAGATAAAGTAAGAATCAAAAATATTGAAGAAGGAGGTATAAAAGTTTTTATTATTTGGGAGAGCCAATACAAATCAAATAGAGAAAAGACCATAAAAGAATTAGTTGAATTGATTAACAATTTTAAAGAAAGTAATAATGGCTGAGTTTTATAATATAGACCCTTGGGAATGTTCTATAGAAGAATTAGAACAGAATGTTAAAGAACTTGATAGATTGAGCGAATTTTGGGATTCAATGCAGTTGGGTAGCAAGTTAATATTGAATTCTTCGTATGGTGCTTGTGCGTCTAAATGGTTCTTTATGCATAATGTTGATGTTGCTGAAGCAATTACTTTGCAAGGTCAAGACCTTAATCATTATAGTGAAGATACTATTAACAAGTATATCAATGAACAGTTTGTTAAAGACGTTGCTCAAGGAAAATTTGATGAGTATAATGCTTCGGTTGAAAAATGTAAATTCATAAAGGCTACGGCTTCACATGGTTTGCCTACTGCAGCAGTTGGTGGTGATACTGATTCTATTTACGTTACTTTTGACCCAATCATCAAGCATATTAATGTTCCTAAAGATAAAGCAGTTCATTTTTGTGTAGATGTTACTAATAAAGGTCTTGGACCTTATCTTGATTCTTCTTATGATGAATATGCTAAGAGATATAACTGTGACAAGAACTACCAAGCATTCGAGCTTGAAAAGATAGCTAGAACTTGTCTTTACTATGCTAAGAAGAAATATTCGATGGAAGTCTGTTGGGAAGAACCTAACATCTTCTTGACTCCAATGTCTCATGTAATCTACAAAGGTCTTGAAGTTGTTCAAGGTTCAACTCCAAAATATGCTCGGGAATGCCAGATAGACTTCATCAAGTTTGTCCATAAGTGTTTTTATGAGACTGAGAAGAAACCGTCATATTCAGATTGCATAGCTAAACTTAAAGAATATAAAACAAAGTTCATGTTACAAGACCCTAATGATATATGTAAAGGTCAGAACATTGGTGACTATGAGAAGTTTATTGTGAATGACAAACCACAGAATGGAGCATTTGAATATAAGCTTCATTGTCCAATCCATGTGAAAGCCGCAGGTCTTGGAAACTATATGTTGTTCAAGAACAAGAAGTTCTTGTCTAAGTACTCAATATTGAAGACAAGTTCAAAGTGCAAATTCTATTATACAACAGACCAAGTGGTTGAAGTCTTTGGTTTTGAACCTGGTAAATTTCCAGCGGAATACGCTCCGGGCGTCGACTACGAAATACAATTCCAGAAAGTAATTCTAGACCCACTCAATAGGTTAATTTCTGATGTTCTTGGTTATCAACCGTTGAATCCAGCTTTGACTTTCACTAATGCATTGTTTTAAAGAATGTTAAAGATTTCAAAATATAGTGGATGAATTTTTCTAGTTCATCTACTTTTTGTATATTTGCCATAGGTAAGATAATAAGAAACTTAAAAATTGGAATTATGAGAAAGATTGGATTTGCTAACAAGATGTTTACTTTATGGGAAGTGACAGTTCTTCCTCAATATACTCAGTTTGGAACTGCAACAGTTCATACTAGTGATTTAGTTCACAATGGATATTTACAAAACATATGCATCTCTGAGTCAAAATGTAGAGAGCTTTACCCTGACTTTGACAAAATGTTTGATGAGACTTTAAGAGGAAAGTCTCAATCGTTTGATGTCTCTACTAATGATACTGAAGCTGATTGGTGCGGTAATGGTTACAGTATGGTCAGAACATTTATCAGAGGCAAGTATGAAGGTTTGAGTATTGATGAGGTTTTTAATATTGACCCTTCTTATCTAGTATGGTTCAGAGATTTCATGAATGTTGCAGGGAATCGATACAATGAGATTCTGAAAGTGAATATTGAGAAATTTGAGCCTTTGAAAGTATGGGAAGAGAAAAAGTTCAATGAGAATCTTTTAGCTTTGAACAAGGCTTTTGAACGTTGCAATACAGAAGATGAGTTTGAAATCAGCTTCATAGCAGAGAACAATCCAAGGTCACCTGAAGATTGTGATAGTTTTTATATGACAAAGGTTGAAACTTCAACTGGTGAAATCATGAATTGGAAAGACCCAAATTGCTTGATGCACAAGAAGTTCTTTGAGTTTGACTACTCTCAACTTTCTTTAAGAGATTGTTATGAAGATATGAACATCTATTACCTGAAGTTGAATGGTAAGAACAAGCTTGTCAAGAATCGTGAAGTGACTTTGAGAGTCAAGAAGACTTCTGAGAGAGTTGAAGAACGCCAGCTCAGTGAGTACTTTAAAGTGATTGAAGTATTGAATATCAAATCAGTTAAAAAATAAGAGGTTATGTGTCAGTACAATATTCCTGGAGATATAGATGAGTTGTTTGCAAATGGCAACAGAAATTATTCAATAATAGATTATTCTATAGATGGAATGGACAATGAAGAATCTATGGATTTCTTTTTAGACTTTATTGGTGTTCCTCAAAAGAATATTGTTTTAGATGATGGGACACAAGTCTATCTGGTTCATGAAGATTATGATTATGAACTTAAGATTGATGCTGGCGGACTTGGAGATTTCTTCTCACATTCATTTGAAGTAACAATTTGCAAACCAGAAGAACAAGAACAGTAATATATGAATATCAGAAACTTAAGTAAAGCTCTAGATATTGCTGACAGAATAGCAGCAATTGATTCCCTTATAAAGGCTATCAATGAAGATGGCAATCTGAAAATCATCAATGCTAACAATGATTATGACAGACTTGATAAAGAGTTCAACCAAGACCTTAGAAAACTTTTAGTAAAACAAAGAGACAAGTTAATAGTAGAGTACAAACGTTTAGACAAAGAAGAATAATGGAGAATTTAAGAAAAATACCTATAAAGATAGGAATTATTGATAATGATTTTTATCAAGGAACTTTAAGAGCTCAGATTGAAGAACTTCAGAAGAACAGAGAAGTTGATATTGAATTAGTTGATGCTGAAGAACTTAAGAATGAAGAACTTGAAGAAGCTCCAGTCATCTTAAGCAAGACTTATGAGAACCGACCAATTTGGTTAGAACCCGTGAAACCTTGTAAAGGCAAGAACAGTAAATGCGATGTCTGCTATGAAAAGCAGATTGCTAAGAGGAGAAAGAAAAATAAGAACAAGAAAACACATAAGAGAAAATAATCATGCTAGTTCCATTTACAGTAATAGCAAGTGTGACAATTATCTTGATAGTGATATGGGTACAATATATGGATAATCTTCCTAAAAATTTTGATGAAGATTATTGCAAATACAATCACTATAGAATCTATCAAGTAGATGAGATAGACCGTTCTTATTATATAGTGAAAGTCATGAAATATAAGCTTTTAGGAATTTTTCCCATATGGCAAATGATTTATGACATGGTTGACAGACAAACTGGATGTTATATCATTAAAAGATTTTCTACTATAGAGAACGCTAAAAAATGCAGTGATAACTTTTATGCTAAATATCTTGCTACAATGCCAGATAAACTTGTATCTAAGAAAACATTAGTCATTGAAAAATAGAAAGACATGAATATTCAAGTACCATATAAAAATCAGATTAGTGGTTTTCTCATTGTCAAAGATGGGATTAAGACCATTAAAGAATGTCTAAATGCTTTGGCACAAATTGCATCAGAGATTGTAGTTGTTGACACAGGTTCTACTGATGGAACTTTAGAGTTTTTGAGAAGTTATCCACAAGAGAACTTCAAAATATTTACATATAAGTGGCATGATGATTTTGCCACAGCTAGGAACTTTGCACTCAAACACTGTTCTTGTGCTTGGGTCTTCTTTGTAGATGCTGATGAGATTCTTACACCTGAAGGAATTGCTTGCATTAAAGACCTTCAAGAACATGACTTCTATGATAAAGTTGCTTACTGGATAGAGAATACAGAAGAGTTTTATTATGCACCTAGATTAGAGTTGTTCCGTACTGATTTAGGTCTTCAGTTCAAAGGTCGTGTTCATGAATATCTAGATGGCTCTAAATTACCTCAAGACAAGATAGGTATTGTCTCTACTGGAATAAAACATCTGAAGACGGTTGAAGAAGTTCATGAAAGAGCAATTAAGTACTTCAATATAGCAGAACAAGCTTTAAAAGCTAATGAGCTGAATACTGTCAGAGATTTTTACTTTTATGGAATGTCTGCTCAGATGGCCGGAAAACACGATTTAGCCTGGGCTGCATTTGACATTGCCATCAGAATGCATAAGCTAAGACCAGCTTGGCTTATATCAGATGTCGTCAATTGTTATGACTCTATAGCAATGTATTATCAGAATAATGGAAAGTTACAACAAGCTATAGAGACTTGGCTAACTTCTATAGAATTGTTCCCAAGATATGACATCTTCTATTTTGTAGCTGAATGTTGTGTCCAGCTTTACCAATACAGAAATGCTTCTTATTATCTTAGCAGAGCTAAAGAGCTTATGGAAATCCAGAAGAACCCTTGTGAGAAGTTCTTTGTCTCTAAACTTCTTGAGACAAAGTTCATACCTGAACTAGAAGAAAAAATCAAAAAAGAAATAGTATGAAAAATCTAGAAGTCCACTTGAACTGGAAATGGTTCTTGAATTACTTTGATATCCTCAAGAGTATCTACCACACTGGTTACTTTCTTATCAGACACCAAGAAATAGTTTGCTGGAAACCAACGTTTGATGAAGCCTTTCAAGAAGGCATGAAAAAGAAATGGCCTCAAGGAACTTTCTCTGTACAAGGTTTTGAAGACGTTGACTCAGGAATCACTATAAGCACTCCTAGAGTAAGATTTTAAACTAGGGATAGATTTACTCAATCGAAATCAAAAGCTTCTATAGAACGTTTAAAATTGATTTTAGAAGATGCCAAGAAAGCCAAAAGAAGAATCTGAAAAGAAAGTCAAAGAGAAAAAACCTAAAGTAGTCAAAGAGAAAAAAGAAAAGTCTGATGAAATAGGTCTGTTTGACATTATCAATTATATTTTCTGTAATCCATCTAAGCTTAGAGAAGTTCCAAAGAGTCTTTTAGATAGAAACTTCTTCATGATTAACCGAATGCTTGGTATAGGGTTTCCTATGCAAGCAAATGCTTTCCAATTGAATTGTATCAACAATGTTGAAATCATCTATTGTTGGTCTGATTTCATGAGAGCAAAAGGTTATACACGAGTTCCAGGATTCATATTTACTAAAGGAGTTCAAAGAACAAAAGCTGAGACCGAATCTAAGAAGAAAGTTCCTGAATCAGTAATCAAAGAATATGCTAAGACATATAAACTAAGCTTGAAGGATATTCATAGTGCACTTAAGATGTTTCCTGAACAGATGGAATCTGATTTGCTTAAGTTCAAGAATAAGATTGAAGGCAACAACTTTGTAAAAGAAACAAAAAAGAAAAAATAAGATGAGGAAAGCTGTAAAAGACTCAGAAGTTGAAGTTCAAGAAGTTGGAACTAAAATCAAATGGTTCAAAGCACCAGAGATTCATGAACTTCAGAATGCAATTGAGAAAGGAAAAATCAAGATAAAGAAACATGTTGATATTCGAAAGATGAGTATCATACGTGTAGACCATGTGACAATCAACATCCAGATTGATGATGTCATCTACAAGTTAGAAGACAATACTAACAACAACTACGTTGCTGAATGGAAGAAAGGTCCTGGTCACTTTATCAGAAAAGACATCCGTAAAGGAACTGTTGTCTTAAGTGGAAAAGAGATAGGCCCTTATGTCGAAATCTGTTATGCAAGTAAAGATGGTTTCTTGAAGAAAGCTCTTATACGTGTAGCTTATGAGCTGACTGATTCAGAGCTTACAGAAGAAGGTCTTGTTGAAGAGATTAAGAAATGGGATTCTTACAATATCCTTCATGGAAAGATTCAAGGTCTTTATTATACAATCATCAAGATTGTGGGTGCTAATGAAGACTACTCTAAAAAAGAAATTCTGACAAAAGACATTGAAAATCTTGAAGAACTTGCTGCTACTACAGACTTTGTTGAATATCAGGCTGAAGACTCTACAGTCGAAGAAAGCTCTAATCCTTTATTCTAATGGAAGTTACAAAAGAAGTTTACCAAATAACATGCAACAAAGAACAACTTAAGATTATATCTCAAGCTATTGAATGTTGGAGCCGAAGATTGAGCGGACAACTTGATTCTTTTGGTGACAAAGTCATAGAGAACTTGTTATGGAATCTTTTGGATAAAGTTCCTAGAGACAAAGATGGTAAGTTCTCTGATGAAGAGTTTAACAAGTATCTAGAGAATAAAGAGCTTGTCAATGAACATCTTAAGGCTATCAAGAACATTCTGTTTCCAGAATTTGCTAGATATCCGGGAGCTTCGTATGGATATAACAATACTCCAGATATAGGAAACTCTTATCAGATTTACAGGACTATTGAATATGTTCTAGCTAAAGAAAGAGAAGCTGAAGCTAAGGCCACGGGTAAAGAACATGGATATGATTGTTATTTAAGTCCAGCATTGCCAAGTGGAAATTTGGGTACAATTAAAGTAGAAAAGATAGAACCATGAAAGACTGTTTTAAAATCAACAAAGTAGGAACTTTAGTTTTTGTAAGTTATAAAGATGAAGTCATTTTCAATATTGGGGAGATTTCTTCAATAGAACCTCATTATCCTGGAGAAGAAGGAACAACTCATGCTGTACATTTGATAATGAATAACCAAAGTACAATGCGGTTGTTAGACATCAAATTAGAAGACATGCAAGAACTTTTTGAAGAGATTGACAAAGTCCTTTTACAAAAGAACTCTCAAGCTTTATTCGAGATGTTTAAAGTGGATGATGAAGAAAGTGTTTCCATGCCTTCTAAGTATGAAACAGTAAATGTTCCTTTGTAAAAGAAAATACATAAGGAGAAACAATCCTTTTTTACTTAAATGAGAAAGAATGTTAATGAAGATGAAATCTCCTTCAATATAGGTCTAAAAAACATGAGACAATCTGACAATGGCAACCTTAGAGGAACTATGATTCAGTTCTTCAATTTCATAGAAGGTGTCAAGACACGTTACAAGAACTTGCACTGGGCTGAAACAGTAAAGTCAAGACATGAGACTATAGATGATTTTCTTAACGAAATCTCAAGTTTTGAAGATGAGTTAGCAGAATCATATCAAGGTTCTACAAGTCAGTTCAATCCTACTGATATAGTTGGTATCAATCTTCCTATAGAATGTCCTGTAAATTTAGCAACGGTTCTTAAAGAAAGAGTTATGCTGCTCAGAGATATTCTAGACAAGGACCCTGAATATGTTGGAGAGGTTTCACTCATTGATGATTTTCTTATTAAGATAAAGAAATTCGGTAGTTACCTGATGAGAATGGAGTAAAATACCATTCTCATCATTAGTCATAACAAAATAAAATGATAAAGGATATAGAAGAACTTAAAGAACTAGGTTTTGAGAAAGCCTGTTCTTTTTTAAGAACATGTCGTGTCTATGAAAAAATTGACATGTTTTATTTTAAAGTCAAGATAGTTTCTAAAAATTCAGTAGAGTTCTACAAGTCTAATGGAAAGTTAATCAAACCAGAAGACATTATTCTTTCTAAGATGTGGAGAGAACCTATTGAAGACCTTTCTAAAGTCATACTGACTGCAGAGAACCTTCAAGATTTTGTAGGATATACATTTGGATTCTTTTTCTTACCTTGTGAGAAACCTCTTAAAGTTTCTTATTCAATTGCATACAACAATGGATTCAAGTATTTCTTGAATGATGTCTTCTTCGACAACAAGAAACTTGATTTTGTCAAAGATGAAAGGTTCTTGACATTAGACTTCAATGAATTGTTCAGTTCATATCTAGTCTCTACTAAAGGTTCTGAACTGTACTTAGACAAGTTTTCTGCTGATGTCTTTGAATTCAATGAAAACTATCTAGAAGAGATTATCAACAATGCTCCTGACAGGACTTACAAAGACATGACTGAATTCTTGATTTGGAACTTCTCTTATAAAGATGTTCCTTTGATTGAAGAAGACATTGTTGCTGATGAGAAACCTGAAGGATATATCTTCAAGAATGGTAATGACATTTATCAGATAATCTTCAAAGAATCTGAAGTCAAGTTCTCTGAACAGTCTAAGCTTGGTATGGAGCTTACTATCCTCAACTTCTGTAAATGGATTAAGACTATAGACTATGGTGACTTGATTACAGCTTCTTATGTAGAGAGTGTTTGCAACCTCTTCGAAAAGTATTTGAAATATGGAAACATAGACGAAAAGTACTATCATATCACTCCAGAAGAATTAGAAGCACCTACATTTGGTTATTATGCAGGAACTTGTTATGAGTTTATTCCAAACAAGTTTGTGAGAGAAGTTTGTATGAGCAACAAGCTTTATGAGAACATTTTCAAGATTCTTCTGAATGGATTGAGAAGACAGAAGTTGAAGAACAGTTATCAGCTTATTAATATAGAAGCTCAAGCAATCTGGAATTCTCTTGTCAAGACTATCCAAATTTCCACAATGGGTGACTATAGTAGCTTGATAAGTCTCAATAAATACTAGTGAGAATTAACCTTTAATATTTCAGAGGAGTTCATACTACACTAGTTCGCGACGATGTTTAGTTCCTGCTTCTCTTAAAGAATAGGTTTAAGGCTAGGATACGGTGTTCTTTTTTGATTGCAAAACCGGATTCCTAGCCTTCTCAGTCTTTAATCAAAAGCAAAATTCCAGCATACATATTCGTATGAAATCGAACATACTTTACATACATGGTTTTGCAAGTTCTCCTAACTCAAGAACAGTCAGACTTTTAGAACTTGCTTTATCTGAATACAATATCATAGCGCCTGAAGTATCTAGCGACGTCCAGGATTCAATAAACTACATCAATAAAGTAATTAACAACAAAGAGATAGACCTTATCATAGGGACGTCCCTAGGTGGTTTCTATGCTTTGTCATGTAATAACATAGGAATACCAGTTGTTGTAGTCAATCCTGCAGTGAATCCAACTCAAGACTTAAGACAGTTCTTAGGAGAGAACAAGTACTTGAATCCAAGAAAAGACAAGGCGGTTTCATTTGAGTTTAAAGAATATGACTTGAATAAGTTCGGAAGATATGAAGCTAAGTTAGATGATAAGATAGAGCTTAACAAGAATCTTATCTGGGCGATTCTTTCAAACAGAGATGAGAATATCAAGAAATCTAATGATGAGTTCTTTAAAGAGAGATTGAAAGAAGGTCATATCATCATTACTGATGAGATTGGACATAGGCTTGAAGATGATTATATACTTCACGACCTTAGGGATTTGATAATTAACATTTTAGAGAATGATGAATATAGGAATCCAGAACTAGAGCAAGATATTGTCTATGAATCACTTAATGAGATGGAAGCTGGGTCTTTATTTGAAAGCTTTAAGACTCTATGGCCTGATGATGAAGAGATGAAGCTCAAGTACATTAATGAAATTTGGGATGACTTACAAAGAGCTTATTCTTACATAGGTGGCTTTGCCACCGCTAAGACTAAAGAAGAGTTGTTGAGAAAAGCAGATATCTGGAAATTATGCTTCAAGAATGGTAAATTAGTTGCTTTTAGTTTATATAAAGACACTAAGTTTGGTAGAAAGTCTATATGTGGTGCAACTGACAATACCGAACTAGGCAAAGTCTGGTTCCAAAAAATCATCGAAGAAGACATCAGAGAAAAGAACCGTGCAGTCTATACTGAAGTTTCTGAGAAGATGGAACATTATTTTAGAAAATATAATGCTCCTCTTATCTCTTATGAGCTTGTCAAGCATATTCTTT
>OHKP01000939.1_pt1 | contig 13824 bp, 4 predicted proteins | sample 1568861 | NCBI WGS metagenome assembly OHKP01 (sample SAMEA3879524, study PRJEB24766) | human gut metagenome | biome: human-associated habitat; feature: feces | place: USA | collected 1985/1987 | reverse complement strand
GCTATCATACGGGTCGGCATGAGCAACCAAACGAATATAACTAATGAAAACTGAAAAAATAAGCGATTAAACACTCTTTCATTCAAAAAGGGGTCGGCAAGCGACCTGTCATTTAGTAATGTGACTTTTTCCATCGTATTTAAATATTTATTATTGATAAAATCAGAAGTTATAGACGTGAGAATCACATCAATCAATCCGCAAATTTAACAATAATAATGGTTGTTGCCAATTTTTGTACTGACGCAAAAAGACGCAAAACGATAAAAAACAGACGCAAAAGACGCAAAATCAATAAAAAAGATTATCTTTGCAGTGTAGAATCGTAAAGCTAAAGGATATGAACAATCGTCTACACACTTATATTACGACAACTCCATGGGTGCCTTCACGCCCCAGTTTGATATCGTCGGACCCGTCAAAATCAACTATTCCAAGTATGATGCCGGTGGCTCTGGCAACGGCATGGTGCTCGCTGCATCAGCCTGTCGTGCCGCCGACGAACTCGTCGACTTCTCGCGCTACGACGGCGATGGCGACGGCAAGGCCGACATGGTCTATTTTATTTTTGCCGGTTACGGCGCCAACACTTCGGGCAACAACTCCGACCTCCTGTGGCCCCATGCTTCCAAGATGTTCGGAGTGCGTCTCGATGGAGTCTCTCTTGAGCGTTACGCCTGTTCGACCGAGATGTACGGCAGAGAAGGTTCTAATGTCCTCGACGGCATCGGCACCATCTGTCATGAGTTCAGCCATGTCCTTGGCCTCCCCGATGAGTACGACACCGACTATGCTTCGAGCGGTGGTCAGGGCGTCCATCCCTCCTCTTGGTCCATCATGGCCAGCGGCAGCTATCGCAACAAGTCGCGCACGCCCGTCGGCTATACCCTCTATGAGCGTTATGCGCTGGGCTTTGCCACTCCCAAGCTGATTGATGCCCCCGGCAGTTTCTCCCTTGACGCCCTCAACACCAGCAACAGCGGTTACCGCATCAACACATCTCTCCCCAACGAGTTTTTCCTGATAGACAACCGTCAGCAGACGCGCTGGGATGCCTATCTCCTTGGCCACGGCATGACTGTGACCCGCGTAGACTCTACCAGTGTCGATGTCTGGGAGAACAACAAGATCAACTGCAACCCTGCTCACCAGTATCTCGAACTGTTGAGAGCCACTCCAAAGACCAAGACATCGGGCAGCACGGTCACCGTGTCCGACTCCGATGGCGACCCGTTCCCCGGCAGCGGCAATGTGACCGAGATTACCAATCAGTCCACGCCCTCCCTACGCTCCTGGACCCAGGCTTCTACTCCCCTGGAGATCAAGAATATCCAGGAGAGTGCTGCCGGCGTCATCACCTTCGATGTCGAAAAGGCCTCCCTCAATGTGACCACCGAAGACTTTGAGGCCATGGACCTCTCTACCGCCACCAAGACCGTAGCCAAGGGCCGCTTCTGCACCTGGACGCTCACCGGCGGCGCTGCCATAGTCGCCCCGTCAGAGGGCAACGGCAACGGCCAACGTGCGCTGGCTCTGAAGAAGAAGGCCGAGATTGTCACCTCAGTCATCGACGGCAAGGTTACCTCCGTGTCCTTCAAGGCCTACAACACCACCAGCTCGCTGTGCATCCTGCGCTGCTACTACTCGCTCAACGGCGGCAAGACCTGGGTGGCCATGAAGAATGTCGACGGCATAGACAATGTCACCGTTACTGCCGGAAACTCTTCACACATTATATATAATATAGAGGCCGAGAAGCCCTGCTTCAAGATTACCGAGACCGTGGGCAGCACCTCCGCCTTCTGCCATATCGACGATTTCGCCGTTACCTGTGAGTCGGTGGCTTCGGGCATAACCACCGTTACCGGCTCTGCCGCCCCTCGCTTCTCGCTCACGGGCAACACCCTGACCGTCAGCTCCGCAGCCTCTGCCGAGCGAGTGGCTGTCTACGACCTCAGCGGCACTCTGGTGCTCCAGCAGACCCTCACCGCCGGAACCACCTCGCTCCAGTTGCCCGCCCACGGAGTCTATGTCGTGGTCATAGGCCGCGAGCGCTTCAAGGTGGCTTATTAACCCCTGGATAACAGAAGAGTCTTGACCGGGGATGTGAGTGTGAACGGGGACCACACTCACATCCAACCCTCTGCCATGACTAAGTATTATAGTCCTCATAACAGAAACCAACATGAGAAGATTTTTATCTGTAGTTACAATGCTCATCGTAGCGTTGTTGCTTCCTGCTCAGATGAAGGCAGACGATACCAAAATCTTCAATTCAGCGCAGAATCCTGTGCAGCCTGTACGACAGGTCAACCAGCAGCCATTGGCTGGCAATGTCGCACACCAGTTGTTTGGACCCGGCACTAAGTTGAAGGCTGAAAGCGTACCGTTGTCTGTCGCTCGTCCCGCAGCGAAGACGAAGAGTCTGGCACCGGCCAAAATCGGACTTCTGGGCAATTTGGAAGCCGTGATGACCTACAAGACGCTTACCACATCGGGCAACGATGGCGGTCATGCTGTGACCCTCGCCATGTCGAAGACCAGCAAGGACTCTATCACCATCACCAACTTCTTTGAGGCTGGTATCGTGGTCAAAGCCAAGTACGACATCACCACCAAGACCGTTTCTATCCCCAACCAGGTGATAGGTACCAACGCCACCTATGGCGACTTCGACCTGGCAGTGATTACTAAGGATGGCAAGCCCGACCGCAAGGCCAAGATTACCGGTAAGATCAACGCCGACGGCTCTATCAGCATCGATTCCTGGTGGGGCGTGTTCATCGTCAGCGGCGCGAATGCCAACAAGTTCTTCGGTGCCTTCTACAACACCGAGATTGTCACCGCCAATGCCACGATGAGCTACACGGTGTGGAACTCCAAGGAATCCAAGTTCCAGACGGTCAGTTTCGGCGTCTATGCCACGCAGCCCTCTACCAACATCCTCTCTGTACGCAACTTCGGTAACTACGGTCAGACGGTAGAGATACAGCTCCAGCGCGACCTTTCAGCCACCATCGCTTCCCAGATTGCCCGCAAGGACGTCACCAATGGCGACTGGTCTACCTATTCAGCCACCTTCAAGGACGACTACAGCGGACTGACAGCCTACAGCGCCGTCATCAACTGCAACAAGTCGACCGACAAGCATGTCGTGTCATGGGGTGGATGGACCATGCTCTGCACCAAGTACTATCTGGGTGCCATGAAGGAAGGCAAGATAGAGACCAATTTCGATATCACCTATCCTGAACTTAAAGTTACTGCGTTTGAAGGCGAAGGCACCGAAGCCAACCCTTACAAACTGAAGACTCTCGACGACCTCATCCTCCTCTCCGACAAGGTCAACGGCGAGGAACCCACCTACGGCACCAATACCAAGTACGCCCGTCCGTTCCTGGGCAAGGTTTTCCGTATGGAGAACGACATCGATATGACCAACTATCGCTTTGAACCTATCGGTGCCGACTGGGCTCACCAGTTTGCCGGAACCTTCGACGGCAACGGCCACACCCTCACCGGCCTCACCGTCAATACCGGAGCCAACGGCTATGCCGGCCTCTTCGGAAAGCTCGACACCGTGAGTGTCGTCAAGAATGTCAAGTTCGACAAGGCTGTCATCCAGACCGCCAACTACTATGCCGGCGTTGTCGCCGCATGGACTCTTGGTGACATCATCAACTGTCATGTCACCAATTCTACCGTCAGCAACACCGGCCAGACCGGTGCCGGTGGTATCTCTGCCATCGCCAACAATGTCAAAGACTGTAGCGTGACCACCTCTAATATCACCGGCGCTTTCGGTTATGCTGCCGGCGTGTCAGGCCAGGTCAACGGCACTATCAGCAACTGCTACGCCGTCAACGTGAGCATCAAGGCCGGAGGTGTCGCCGCCACCTATCCATCCGGCGGTGTCGTCGGTTCATTGTTCAAGGGCAAAGCCGTCAATTGCTACTTCTCCGGTACGCTTGACGGCCGCTATCAGTCCGATCTGAGCCTGGGCGGCGTAGCCGGTGTGGCTTACCTGGGCGAAATCGACAAGTGCTACGCCACCGGCCATATCTATGGCTATGGCAACAAGGCTTCTGTAGGCGGTATCGTGGGCAACCTCTATGGCACCGTCACCAACAGCTACAGCAATACCGAGATTGTCAGCGTTTCTTCGCGCTACGTCGGCGGTATGACTGGATATGTACGCAACTGGAAGGATGACGCCGGCAACGTGTGCGAGAGCGTCATCAAGAACTGTTACTCTGCCGGACTCGTGGATGCCGAGACCTATCAGTACAACCCCGAGAAGGAGCGCAGAGAGTCTCTTGGCACCATCATGGAAGGCGCCAACCCCAAGGTAGAGAACATCTACTTCGACAAGCAGATTACCAACTTCAAGTCTACCGAGTATGGCGCCACCACCGCCGAGCTGACATCAGCCACAGGTCCCAAGGGCTTCGACGCCAGCGTATGGACCTTCACTGCCGGTGCCTATCCGCGCCTTAAGGGTATGGACGACACCGAGGCTGCCAAGCTGAGCGCCAGTGCCCTCGTCCTCGACGCCGAGAGCTCGCTCGACAAGGTGTGCAAGGATGCCCAGTTCACTCTGCTCGGCGCCACCACCGTCAAGTATGTGGTCAAAGGCAAGTTGGCCGACGAGGGAACCTACTCTTCCATCACCGGCAATACCCTCAAGATCAAGGAAGCATTCGGTACCGATACCATCTGCTTCGTCAACCCCAATGTCGGACTGAGAATGTTGCCCATCAAGGTATCGCCCATCTCTTACGAGGGCGAGGGCACCGAGGCCAGTCCTTATCTGCTCAAGACCAAGGAAGACCTCATCTCCCTGTCGCGCGTCACCACCGTGTCGGAGCAGCTCTTCCCCGACACTTACTTCAAGCTCGCCAATGATATCGACTTGCAGAAGGATACCCGTTTCCTTGGTATCTGCGCAAGCATCATCACCGGCTCTTCTGACGCCCATGTACAGTTTGCCGGCCACATCGACGGCGCTGGTCATACCATCCACAACATGGTCATCGACGGTTCGATGACGTGGACCACCAAGCCCACTGCCACCGCTTTGGGAACCCCCACGACCGGTTCGTGCATCGCCTATAAGGGCTTTGTGGGCCGTCTGGCTCCCGAGGGTAGCATCAAGAATCTGAACATCGCTGCCGACTGCCAGCTCACCGACTTCTGGGCAACCTCTGCCGCAGTGGTAGGTTACAACTACGGTACTGTAGAAAACTGTAAGAACTATGCCGATGTCTTAGGTTACAGTTGCTGGATTGGAGGTATCGTCGGTCAGAACCTCAAGGGCGCAGTAGTGCGCAATTGCTACAACGCCGGAAAGATTACTACCGGATATATGAACGCAGGCGGTATCGCAGGCTCCAACTATGGAGTCATCGAAAACTGCCAGAACACTGGTGACATCACAGCCACCATGCTGTCTACATTCATCTCTGGCTCCAAGGTCAACAAGCTCAGAAGTGTAGGCGGTATTACCGGCGGACTCACCGGCGGCCGTGTCGTCAACTGCGTCAACTCTGGTACCATCTCCGGCTACGGCCGCGTGGGCGGTATCTCGGGTACTATGGCTGAGGTCACTGGCTCGACCTACGATCACTTCAATGAGGCTGTCAACTGTATCAACTATGGTACCGTCCTCTCGGTCGACAAGATTGATGCTGGTTCGCTCGGTGGCGAGGCCGGCACCAAGGGCGAGTGCAAGGACAACTACTATGACGGTCAGATTACCGTACTCCAGGCCAACGGCAATGCCACCCTCGCTGGCACCAAGGCCGTAGAGACCTCAGTACTCACCAGTGGCAAGCCCCTGGCAAACTACTCTACCGACCTCTGGTCGTTTGAGGCAGGCAAGTATCCTTCACTCAAGCTCTTTGCCGAAGAGGCCGACGTCAAGGTAGCCCGCGGCATCATCATCAATGTGGCTGCCGGCGAGACTGCCAAGAGTCTGAAGAGCAACGTGGGTCTGGGCAATACCACCGACAACACCTGGACACTCAAGACCGGCACCGCCTTCAAGATAGTAGGTTCCAGCCTCGTTGTGCCCACCTCTGTCAAGGCTCTTGTCATCGACACCCTCGTGGTGACCTGCAAGAGCGGCATGGTCAAGCCATTTGTCGTAGAGAGTCGCCCCGTTGTGCCGCTTGTAGGAGCAGGTACAGCAGCAAATCCCTATCTCATCGGTACTGCCGACGACTGGAATGCTCTGGCCGACTACATCGCCACCTGTGGCGAGCCTATGACCGGCAATCACGTCAAGCTGACTGCCGACATCACCTTCGAAGGCAAGGAAATCAAGCCGTTCTCTTATGATGACGTGACAGCCTTCAATGGTATCCTCGACGGCAACGGCAAGAAGGTGACCGCCGACTACGCCGCCGATGGCGACGCTTCGGGTATGCTGTTCAAGACCCTTGCCAGCGATGCCTACGTTCACGATATCACCGTAGATGGCTCGTTCACCACAGCCTATTCCAAGAACGGCGGTATGGTGGGTACCCTTGAGGGCCGCCTCGAGAACGCCACCAACCGTGCCACCGTCACCGGAGCCAAGAAGGCTTACCTCGGCGGACTCGTAGGTATAGTACAGAAGGGCGCCAAGCTCGTCAACTGTGTCAACGAGGGCGCTGTTACCTCTGCCGGCACATATACCGCCGGACTTGTGGGCTACAGCTACGCCGGAGTCAAGTATGTAGATTGTGGCAACAAGGGTAAGGTGACCTATACCGGCGCCGGCACCAGCAAAAAACTCACCAAGTGCTACCTCTCCGGACTTATCGGTTACTGCTACACCGACTCGCTCATCCGTTGTTACAACACCGGCGAGGTGGTTGCAGCCAACCCCACCACCGTATGCACCCTCTCGGGTCTCATCGGTATGGCTACTGCCGACAAGGACTCTGAGCCTTATTACATGAAGGACTGCTACAACACGGCGAGCATCTCTTCTGCCGCCAACAATGCAGGCCTTATCGTAGATGTAAACTCTTCTGGCAACTCTAAGTTCTATATGGAGGGCTGCTACAACACCGGCGACGTTTCGTCGACAGCCACAGGTACGGTTTCGGGCACCAACACCGCAGGTATCGCCACACTCTATACCGCTGGCTCTACCTACCGCAACTGCTGGAACAGCGGAACCATACTCTCGCAGAAGCCGGTATATGCCGCTGGACTGTTTGCCAACAACAAGGGCACATTCACTGAGACCAACCGCGCGCGCTTCATTGGTTGCTACAACAAGGGCGACATCATCGCCTCGGGCAACCAGGGCGGCGGTGTGATAGCCTATGCTGCCAACTACAGCGTGGTAGACAGCTGCTACAATGAAGGCAACATCGAAGGCGGATTCGGACTTGGTGGCGTGGTTGCCGCACTTACCGGCAACAATACCGTCATGTCCAACTGCTGGAACAAGGGTGACATCACCACCACTTCCAACCGCGCCGGCGGAGTGATAGGCTACAACGCTTTTGGCGGCACCACTATCACCAACTGCTTCAACCTCGGCAACGTGTCTACCACAGGCACCGCAGCCAAGACCTGCTACGGCATCGGTGGTATCGCCGGACACGGTGGCGGTCACTACAAGAATGTTTACAGCTACGGCACCATCAAGGGTGTGGCTCGCGTAGGCGGACTCATCGGTTATACACAGGTGGGCTCTCTCCGCAACGGCGAAGTCATCGGTACCCGCGTCGAAGACAGCTACTTCGCCGGCAAGGTTGAGGCTCCCGCCGATACCTGCGCCATGATTGTAGGTGTCAAGATGACCGATAACCCCAAGTCATGGAACAGTGAGTACAACTATGTCAAGAACGTGTACTACGTAAGCCAGTATGCTACCGAGGGCGTCAACGATGCCGGTACAGCTCTGGCTCTGGCCGACCTGCTCAAGAAGGATATGGGCGAGGGTTGGACCTCCGACGACGACTACTGCTTCCCCGTACTCCAGGGCTTCTGCAACAACACCGACGCCAAGCTCGCTGCTGTTGCCGCATTGCTCGACGATGCCGACCTGAAGAGCGGCACGGTCACCAAGAGTTTCTACATCGGTCATCCCGATGACGTGACCATCACCGCCGACAATGCCTGTGTCACTGTCAATGGCAACAAGGTCAGCTTCACCAAGGCCTTCACAGGCACACTGACCTTGACTCTCACTGCAGGCGAGCAGACCCGCGACCTCACCTTCGATTGCAAGGTTGACGAGACTGCCGTAGGCATCGACACCATCGACACCGACGAGGACGTAGTCAAGAAGGAATACTTCACCACATCGGGCGTAAGGGTAGCCAACCCCAAGGCCGGTGACAGCACAGTCTATGTAGTGGTCAAGACCTACAAGGACGGAAGCCGCAAGACTGTGAAGGTAGTCCTTTAATTCACAAAGACCGATTAGGGTTTTGTTTTAATTCCCAGTCATCCCAGTGATAGACTGGAACACCGCAAGGCGGGGAGGGTAGTGATTATCCTCCCCGCTCCTTTTTTGGCTACGCCCGAGGTGAGCGTGCCGCCCGTAGGGAGTGTGGATGGTTGGCTCGGTAGCGTGGGTGGTGGTTGCGTCATTGCATACGGATATTGCGCCAGTGCAGATGGTTGTTGCCGCCAGCCCAAGTAGTCATCCCCGAGTCCATCATGGCGGGCTCGTATCGGAAGTCACGTGACCACGTATCGTATGTCACGCGGTCACGTGTCAATAGGCACGTGCTCTCGTATCAAAAGGTACGAGCCCGCCAATGTCATCTCCAGCAATCCGAAGCCCCTCCCCAGCCCTCCCCAAGGGGCGGGAGTCCCTACTTGCTGTGTTTGAGGGCGTTTGAGTGGTGCTCCTTCCCCTTGGGGAAGGCTGGGATGGGGCTCCTATGTTGGCTGGTACGCACCCCCGGCAACTCTGACGGAGTTGCGTTTAGCCGTAGGCGTTATACTCAATCTTCTTATTTCCGCCAACCCATTTCTGCCCATTATCCTGCTGCGGGTAACGCCTTCGGCTAATCGCAATACTTACAGCATTGCTATCTCTTTTTATATCCTAACCCAGGGTAGAGGTGCTTCGCCCCTCAACCCTGGGCTGGGAAAACGCAACTCCTACAGAGTTGCCGCTGCTGACGGGTGGCCCCTCCCCGGCCCTCCCCAAGGTGCGGGAGTCCCTACGTGCTGTGTTTAAGGACGTTTGGTGGCGCTCCTTCCCCTTGGGGAAGGTCGGGATGGGGCTTCTATGTTGGCCGTAAAAACGCCCCTCCCCAGTTTCCCTTTTTGTGGAAACCGGAGAGGGGCTTGTCGCTGTTCTCTCTCCCCTTGGGGAGAGTTGGAGAGGGGCTTTTGGGAGTTAGAGAGGGGCTTTAGGGCTTCTCCTTAGTCTGCACTTATGTTTCCGAAACCATCTACTATGTTGCCTACATTCTCATCTCCGTATTCATCTTCCTCTGCCATCTTGATATTCGAGCCGGCGAGGATGGTAGGTGCCTTTATCTGATAGACTGTCATTTCGGGCTTGATATATTCCTTCTTTTCCATATAGTTCTTGTTTTATTTGATGATAACTTTCATTGTCTTGTTGTCTCGCTTCACGATGTTGATGCCCTTTTGAGGTCCGTTGAGGCGGTGGCCCTGCAGGTCGTAGTATATGGCCTTGTCGTCGGCATTGGTGTTGAGGTTGTCGATGGCTGTTGCGGTCTCGTCGAAGCCGATGCTGTACATCTTGGCACCCGCTGGGGTGGAGCTGTTGTCTACCATGTATGCGCGGAACGCCTTGCAGTTCACCTCGTTTACCTTGGCGTTTTCCAACAGCTTGGATGGGTTCCTCAGCTTGTTGCCCTTCACGATGTAGCAGTTGTCGTCTTGGCCCTTCGCAAATATCTTCTTGGCATAGAGGCCCTGGAGCTGGTAGTTATTGTCAGCTGTTGCCGTGGTCTGGGCATCTTTGGTTATATCCTTGTTTTCCACAGAGAAGTTGAGATCGGTGGCTCCGTTTGTCATCTTGATGATGACGGGCGTGCCTGCAGCGATGTTTGTCGTAATCTCTTCCAGCTCTATCGTGTTAGTACCCTCGTCAGCAGAAAGGAGGTTGAAGGCACGGAAGTTCTGGTTCTCAAGCGACACCTCGAAAGGCAGGCAGAGCGTGCCCCATGTGGTGCCAGTCTTCATCGTGCGGCTGTAAGATGCAGTCTTGGCTGCGAACGGCTCGTAAGCCACGAAGTCCTTGTCGTCGTCAAGAGCGAGACTTTCGGCAGTAAGCACTTCGCCCGTAGCTCCAATCTTGTCGTTACCATTCTTTCCTACCAGCTTGGTGAAATAGCCAGTCTTGTAGTTGGCGTAATCTTTGTCGTTGGTATTGATTCCGGCGTATCCTATGGCACCGATGAGTTTGTCGCAACCACTGAACATTTCAACATTATTAGTAACCTGGCCCGTAACAAAATTATCGCTGGCGTAGATGGTTGTGAGAACATTACTGTTATAGAACATCTGTGTCATATTCGTCACCTCCGCAGTGTTGAAGCTGGTGAGGTCGAGCGAGGTGAGAGCTTTGCAGGTCTTGAACATATAGCTCATATCCTCCACCTTCGCAGTGTTGAAGTTAGTGAGGTCGAGCGAGGTAAGAGCGTAGCATAACCTGAACATATTACTCATATCCGTCACCTCCGCAGTGTTGAAGCTGGTGATGTCGAGCGAGGTGAGAGCGTTGCAGTTATAGAACATATAGTTCATATCCGTCACCTTCGCAGTGTTGAAGTTGCTGAGGTCGAGCGAGGTGAGATCTGTGCATGACTTGAACATATTGTCCATTTTCGTCACCTCCGCAGTGTTGAAGCTGGTGAGGTCGAGCGAGGTGAGTTTGTTGCAGTTATAGAACATATTGCTCATATACATCACCTTCTCGGTGTTGAAATTAGAGAGGTTGAGCGAGGTGAGATCTGAGCAATTAAAGAACATAGAATTCATATTCGTCACCTTCTCGGTGTTGAAGCTGGTGAGGTCGAGCGAGGTGAGATCCCAGCATTCCCCGAACATCCCTTGCATATCCGTCACCTTCTCGGTGTTGAAATTAGAGAGGTTGAGCGAGGTGAGAACTTTGCAGCTATTGAACATAAAACCCATATTCGTCACATTCTCGGTGTTAAGATACTCGATGCCCTTTATTTCGGTCAGATTATTGCAGCCAGAGAACCAACAATAACAGCTCGTGGGTCTTGCGTTGGCAAACGAAGCATCGAATACCACTGTCTTGATTTTTTTCCTTTGGCCAGGCCACCACGCTGGATAGTAACTTCCCTCGTTAAGGTCATAAGCTCCTTCGGGCTTGGAAGGGCCGCTTGTGAATGTAAGCGTTCCTGTGCCTTCGTCAAACTTGGCATAACCAGGGAATCCGCCTTTCGGAGTGAAGTAGCCAGTCTCGTAGTTGGCGTAATCTTTGTTGTTGGTAGTGTTTTCGGCGTATTTTATGGCACCGATGAGTTTGTTGCAACCACTGAACATATCAACACTCTTAGTAACCTGGCTCGTAACAAACTTATCGCTGACGAAGATGGTTGTGAGAGCTGAGCAGCCTATGAACATATAATTCATATCCGTCACCTTCGCTGTGTTGAAGTTAGTGAGGTCGAGCGAGGTGAGAGCTGAGCATCTATCGAACATAGAGTTCATATTCGTCACCTTCTCGGTGTTAAGATACTCGATGCCTTCTATTGTGGTCAGATTAGAGCAGAGACAGAACCAATAAAAACAGCTCGTGGGTCTTGCATTGGCAAACGAAGCATCGAAGACCACCGTCTTGATTTTTTTGTTTTGCGCAAGCCACCCCGGATCGTTAATCCCCTCATTAAGCTCATAAGCTCCTGTGGGCATGGAAACTCCGCGTCTGAATGTAAGCGTTCCTGTGCCTTCGTCAAACTCGGCATACGCATGGAATCCGCCTTCCGGAGAGAAGTAGCCATCCACCAAGTTGGCGTAATCTTTGTTGTTGGTATTGGTTTCGTCGTATCCTATGGCACCGATGAGGTTCTTGCAACCACTGAACATATCAGTACTAAAAGAAAGCTGGCCCGTAACAAACTTATCGCTGGCGTAGATGGTTGTGAGAGCTGAGCAGTTATAGAACATAGCACTCATATTCGTCACCTTCGCTGTGTTGAAATTAGAGAGGTTGAGCGAGGTGAGAGCAGAGCAGTTATAGAACATACAACCCATATTCGTCACCTCCGCAGTGTTGAAGTTGCTGAGGTCGAGCGATTCGAGCTTGGTGCAGCCATCGAACATAGAAATCATAGTCGTCACCTTCGCATTGTTGAAGTTGCTGAGGTTGAGCGAGGTGAGAGTGGAGCAATTATAGAACATAAAGTCCATATCCTTCACCTCCGCAGTGTTGAATTTGCTGACATTGAGCGAGGCGAGAGCGGAGCAGTCATAGAACATATAGTTCATATTCGCTACCTTCGCAGTGTTGAATTTGCTGAGGTCGAGCGAGGCGAGAGCGGAGCAGTTATAGAACATATTGTTCATATACGTCACATTCTCGGTGTTAAGATTTTCGATGCCCTTTATTTCGGTCAGATTCCTGCATTCATAGAACCACTTATAGCAGCTCGTGGGTCTTATGTTGGCAAACGAAGCATCGAAGACCACCGTCTTGATCTTTTCTTTTTGCGCATTCCACTTCGGGGCGTAAGGTCCCGCGTTAAGGTCATAAGCTCCTTCGGGCTTGGAAGTGGAAAGACCGTATTTGAATGTAAGCGTTCCTGTGCCTTCGTCAAACTCGGCATAAGTCTGATAACCGGTATTGAGTTTGAGTTCAAACTCGCCTACCTGAATATAGTCTTTATTCCTAATACCTGTGATTTCCCATTTGAAATATTTATAAGGTGTAGAGCCCTCGCATGTGAAGTCGTACGAAGCACAGTCCACATCCTGGAGCTTCGTGTCGTTGCTTACCTCCTGGATGAGTGTCCAAGCGCCATTTTTGCCTTCGTTGTTGCCATAGAGCTTCCATGACCTTGGATTGCGCCCTTTATAAGTACGATTGTCATTACCCGTTGTGATGGTGTAGCCTACGGGAATACCAGCCTTGCTGGCTTCGAAGATGACATAGGTTCCTCCATTGCTGACAAACTTGCCGCACCACTTAGTGGAATTGCCGGGATCCTTTAGACCATCAAAGAGATTAGGGTATTTCTCGTTATCGAACCCTTCAGGGTTACCTGCTAAGGGTGTAAACTTTACAGACGTGTCGTAATCTGTCTGCGCCACCATGCTGGTAGGCAGAAGCAGCAACGTGAACAACATCAACCAGAGCGTAGAGCGCCTGTGGCTCTTGACAGCATCAGTTGAAACAAAGTCTCTCAGGTAAGACCATGGTTTTGAAATTGTAGAATTTTTCATGTACATATATTTATATAATGATAATTATTCGATTAGCTTAAAGGACATTAATCCATGCCACTCCAGATGTAACGGCAAAAGTAATAATAATAATGGTTGTTGCCAATTTTTGTACTGACGCAAAATGACGCAAAACGATAAAAAACAGACGCAAAAGACGCAAAATCAATAAAAAATAATCTCTTTGCAGTGTGGAATCGTAAAGCTAAAGGATATGAACAATCGTCTACACACCTATTTTGACCGCACATGGCTGGAGCGGCTCGACTACTTCCGCCAACCCATTTCTGCCCATTATCCTGCTGCGGGTAACGCCTTCGGCTAATCGCAATACTTACAGCATTGCTATCTCTTTTTATATCCTAACCCAGGGTAGAGGTGCTTCGCCCCTCAACCCTGGGCTGGGAAAACGCAACTCCT
>OHKP01000913.1_pt1 | contig 14090 bp, 9 predicted proteins | sample 1568861 | NCBI WGS metagenome assembly OHKP01 (sample SAMEA3879524, study PRJEB24766) | human gut metagenome | biome: human-associated habitat; feature: feces | place: USA | collected 1985/1987 | reverse complement strand
TTATGAATAACTCAGAAAATCTTCCAACAGACAACAACAATAAATCTATCGTAAAAGGGCAAACCATGTATAATTGGGAAACTCACGATAATCAGGACAAAGTGATTGTCGACAGTATTAATGCAATCGAAAAAAGACGTGAGCATATGACTGACGAACAGTTAAGAAAAGCATATACAGAATTACAGACAGGACTTGGTCCTGATATATACAGTCAGTTATGTGACCGCAAGGCAAGTGACAATTTTCAGGGGTGACTTTATTACAAGTCACCCCACCACCTGCAATTATATATTATTTGCGGCACAGTCAAGTGCTGCTGCCACAACAGCATCCATGTCATAATATTTGTACTCACCAAGACGTCCGCCGAATATAACTTTTCTTTCAGCGTCAGCAAGCTCCTTATACTGTGCATATAAAGCGCCGTTCTTCTCATCATTTACAGGATAATATGGCTCATCACCCGGCTTCCACTCAGAGCTGTATTCACGGCTGATAACAGTCTTAGGAAGATCATTGCCATTCTCATCCTTACCGAACTCAAACCATTTGTGTTCAATAATTCTTGTCCATGGAGTTTCGGCATCAGTATAATTAACTGCTGCATTACCCTGAAAATTAGGAGTATCCAAAGTCTCTGTTTCAAACCTTACTGAACGGTATTCAAGATTACCAAGCTTATAATCAAAGTATGCGTCTATCGCACCTGTATATACAACCTTTTCAGCCTGACTGTCTAATTCTTCCTTAGCATCAGCAGATGCAAGATAATCAACACCAAGTCTTACCTCAATGCTTCCGGAAAGCTCGCTGTCATTAAGCATATTGGCAACCATCTTAGTATATCCACCCTCAGGAATTCCCTGATAAAGTGCGTTAAAATAATTATTATCAAATGTAAGTCTTACAGGAAGTCTCTTGATAATGAATGATGGAAGCTCGTTGCATGGTCTGCCCCACTGCTTCTGTGTATATCCCTTAATAAGCTTCTCATATATATCGGTTCCGACAAGACTTATAGCCTGCTCCTCAAGGTTCTTAGGCTCTGTGATTCCTGCTTCCTTTCTCTGCTGCTCGATTCTTTCTGCAGCCTCCTGTGGTGTCACAACGCCCCACATCTTATTGAAGGTATACATATTAAATGGCAGTGAATACAACTCGCCCTTATAATTAGCAACAGGTGAATTAGTGAATCTGTTGAATGTAGTAAACTGTGAAAGATACTCCCACACCTTCTTATTATTGGTATGAAAAATGTGTGCACCATATACATGCACATTAATACCTTCCATCTTCTCTGTATACACATTACCGGCAATATTATTTCTCTTATCTATTACGAGAACGCTCTTTCCTGCTCTGGCAGCCTCGTGTGCAAACACTGAGCCAAAAAGTCCTGCTCCAACTATTAAATAATCGTACATAATCCTGTTCCTTTTCTATCTTAAATAATGGGATGATGTCCACACACCATCCCATTAATTATACTTATTATATCACATTATTTCAACACAAAAAGTAATTAATAATCAATATCAGATATATAGTCTTCTGTCCTTGTATAACCATCTAACTGTATAATAGCATCTGCCAGAACAGATTTACCATTGTCAGGATTATACTTTTCATAATTTAATACAATACAAGGATTATCTGCATTTATATTTTTATTAAAATTCTTCTTGTCAAGAGACTCTATAAGTCCGTTTAATACTTTTTGTGCTCTTTCTTCATCTTTTCTTACATATGAATCCAGATTAATATATGTTCTGGTATCATTATATACAAGAACTGCTGAAAGAGTTTCATATCCATTAGTATATTTATCCCATGTTCTGGAACTGTCATTTAAATACTGCTTTAAAATATCACTCATTGTCCCAAGCTCTTTTTCATTATTCCTAATGGCATATTCATTCCGTATACCAATATACTTATTATAAGATTGTGGCATATTCTTACTGATTGGAAGAACCATATCATAAGTAACGCCATTTTTTGAAAACTGTACTGACATCAAGAATGTATCAGCATCTGAAGTAACTATCTGATACCATTTCTCAAAACCAATCTGTTTAATTTCACTTGTAATTGTTTCATATATATCCTTGCAGTCAGAATCCTCCATATTACCTGTGATATAATTAACAGAAATCTTGTCACTATCCGGAAGTTCCATATAAGCCTTAACAAATTTCTCATCCTTCTTTAACAGACTTGCAAGTTTATTGGCATCACTGTCTGTAAGCTGAATCCTTCTGTAATGTGTAACACCATTCTGTCTGAAACCAACCTTATAATTAGTCACTGAACCTCTGCCGTTATAAATATAATTATGAACACCATTTGATATACATTTATCTTTATATGCCCCAAATTTCTCCGATACATATTTAAGAATCTCTTCATCTGTAAACTGAACCTTCGATGATATAGAACTGAAATATCCGTTATCTGAAGCATAGTACATATCCATTGGCTGGATTGATACATACGCAAGTTTTGAAGCATCCGGTTCGTACGATGCCTCATATTTGCCAAATGAATTAGCTCCTGTTCCAATTACCACTGCAAGAACATATCCAAGAAGAATTGATGGAATACACTGCTTTATAACATTCATCTTCTTACTTACTATACATTCATAAACAAACACAACCAATGCACTTACAATAAACAGTACAACAACTGCTATTGTCTCATCATTATCAAAACTTGTATATGCTATCATTACACCTATAAATGCAATTGAAAAGCCGATAAGTGTTCTGATAATCATTGGCAGCACCTTTCCATTAGCTGCTTTTCCTGCTGTCTCACTTTTTCTCTTTACAAAGAGAAGTGCGCCAAGCGCTATATATATAAGTGCAAGCACGAGTGTATATAAGTTACTTGTAAGGCTGAGAACCATATCTGCTATTCCTGATGGACCATTGTATATATCAAATACAGAAAATACCCAGCCAACAATCATATTGTTGGAAGAATCAAGTAACCCCACACCACTGTTACTTATCATGTAAGCTTCTCCATGAAATACAGTCAGTTCTGTAACCATTAACGCAATAAATCTTGGAAGAAACATTATAAGTCCTGTAACACATATATTACTTAATATGTTTCCTGTGATGGATATTGATACATTTATAATTGCCATGCATAAAAGGCTGCATATAAATGTTGAAAGATACATACGGAACATTGTTGCATAATCAACATTAAAATACTGCCTGTTAGCCATGAATAAAACTGCCTGTGATACATATGACACAACAAGTATTCCTGCAATCCATGTAAGTATTGCTGCCGTCTTGCTAAGATATATGCACAATCTTGTATATGGAATTGAATGATAAAAATCACTGCCGCTTCTCTTATTAAGAAAACTCCATACTATCAATGATATAACAGGTACAACAATTATGAATACTAATACCAGAAAATAATTTCCCGAAATTCCACCTACATTATTAACCTGTTTATATTCTTTAATATAGCTTAATGATGAAATAATCGGTACAACTGATATAAGTGTAATTACCGCCATCATTATAAAGCCTACAAGCCTTGTCTGCTTCAATGTCTGTAAAAACATATGAAAGCTGAATACTTTCTTATTATTCATGCGTCTTATCCCCCTTCACATCAAATGTATAACCGAGTGCTTCCATCTCATAAGTAAATACTTCTTCAAGCGTAAGCGGGAGGACATCAAATACTACCGGATTCATGGCATTTATAATGTCCATGGTCTGTTCCCTGTCGCCACTTACTATCATGTTGGCAACTGAACCCTCCTGACGGTATCTTGTAATTCTAATGCCCTCAAACTTACTCTCATCAAAATCATCCTTAAAAGCTACCTGTACCTTGAACTGACTCGTCTTTAGTTCAAATACATCGCTGTCAAGCACCAGCCCGCCTTTATGAAGAAGTGACAAATGATCGCATAAGTCTTCCAATTCTCTTAATGAATGTGATGTAACTATAACAGTAGCGTTATTATCTGCAACATCACCACATATTAACTTCTTGACAAGATTACGCATAACAGGATCAAGTCCGTCAAATGTTTCATCAAAGAACATATACTTGGCTCTGGTTGAAAGTGCAAGTATTATAGCTGCCTGTCTCTTCATTCCTTTTGAAAAGTTTGATATACTCTTAGACGGATCAAGTCCAAATGTTTTCGTAAGCTCTGTGAATCTGTCCATATCAAAATTATCATATATTGAACTATAGAACTTAGCCATGCTCTTCATGTTCGCACCTGCAAGAAAGAATAATTCATCTGCAACGAACACCAGCTTATTCTTCATGTATGTATTCTCATATACATTAATTCCATCGATTATTGCTTCTCCCTTATCTGCCTTATATATTCCTGACAGGACTCTTAGCAGCGTAGACTTTCCTGCACCGTTAGAACCAACCATACCATATATACAGCCCTCCGCTATATTACAGGTAACATTGTCAAGTGCTGTAAAGTCATCAAATGATTTAGTAACACCTTTTACCTCTATCATATTTTCTTATAAACCTCCTCAATCATATCTGTTATCTCACTCTTACTCACCCCTGCGTATGCAAGCTTTCTTACAATCTCCTTAAGATCTGAAAGCTTTTCCTTAGACTGATTCCCGACAGTCTTTAACGCTTCTGCCGATATAAAAGAGCCCTTTCCCGGTACACTCACCAGGATTCCTCTTCTGTCCAGCTCCATGTATGCTTTCTGGATTGTATTCGGATTAGTAGACAGCTCCATCGATAACGACCGTACCGATGGCATCTTATCGCCTTCCTTCATAATCCCTTTAAGCACCTGGTCTTCCACCTGCTTAATGAGCTGTTCATAGACTGGCACTCGCGACATGACATCTATAGTGAACATGTTCCATTCCTTTCAGTGTTTATTTTAACTGGTTACAAGCTTGCGTAATAACTGTACTATATTAATTAGTACAGTTACAGCATACTATTATATTTAGTTATTGTCAACTGTTATTTTTAAGGTTTTGCAAATATGCCAAGTTCAGGCGCACCATACGAGCATGAAACAAATGCTGCTGCCATCATAAAATCAACAATTGCCATAATCCATGTTCCAAGTACAAAGCTCTCATGCCCGGCACGTCTTAACACATGATACTCCACAGCGAAACCAGTTAGCACTGCCACAAAAAATGTTGCAATATCAAGCCACATTTTTGAAAATCCAAGAACTCCCATATATGTGTAGTACAGAAACGGAATTGCCCATGTTGCCACATTTGCACCGAGTAAAACCGCAAAGCCGCTTGCTTCGTATCTGTCCTTTAATGCATACCATGTATAGATTCCATACAGATTCATAGGCAGAAACGCCAGCTTCATATGTTCCCATGTTGATTCATTAGTTGGAAAAAACAGCCCGGCAAATGTATTCTTTCCTGTCCAGTCATACACAAAATGAAATAAGGACCCTGACACCCATACTGCCAGAATCCCTATTATCATTGTTATATTAAGTTTTTTGATTGTCTTGTTCACAATGCACACCTCCATTATTGTTGAATAATAGAAGTATATGCTTCCATCTGTTGTACTATTCCACTTCAACAGTCATAGTTACATCAGACACCTCAATATAAGTTCTTCCATCACTTACATTAATCTCTGTTCCATCTGCATATGTATACACTGTCTTGGAATAACGGTCTGACTTACTCCACTGGATTGGAACAGCATAACCGTTAGTTATGTAATAACCTTCCCCCCTGCCGACTGTATGAAGATTCCAGCAGTAATTATCATCCATCATGCTGTGTGTAATCTTCTGCACGATAATATTCTTAGTATTAAACTGTTCACCTGTTTCGTGGTCAAGACTTGGCTCGCCACTCGCAAACCTTAAATAATTACCTGACGCAGCATCATATGTAAATGTTGTGTACTGATAACTGCTGTAAGGCACATACACAGATGATGCACTGACTGAATCTTCTCTTTTAGAAAGGTCAACATCTGATACATCATAATTAAGCAGTACTGTGTCCGATGCATTCTCAGCCTCAGCATTGAAACCTTTTTCCTGTACTGCACTCTTTAACCTGTAAAGCGATGTATATGCTGTATGCTCTGTTGCAAGCCCTTCCGGATTATGTCTCCAATAATATGCACTGTTATAGAAGCCGTTAATCCAGTTAATACCAGTCTTTGCCTCATCACTCTCAGCGTAAGTGCTCCCGCCAAAATGTACAAATATCGCATCTGATTCAAAACAGAAATCAAGGAAATTATGTCTTGCACTTCTTATTGTTCCAATAACCGTATCTGTCTGACTTACAATGCCTGACCCAACAATCTCCTGTGGTGCTTCATCTGTAACATCTGAATCCTCTACCTTGAACAAGGCAAGAAGTCTGCATGTATAACTCTCTGTTGGAAGCTCATATACAATATATGCCTTATTAAGTCCAGTCTGCACCTGTACAGCTACTGGTGTATTGTTAACAGATACTGCAAATGGTCTTGTCTTCGAATTAACGTCAATTATGTCGACCGTATTATCTACATATACAGTAGGTTCTTCTGTCTGTGAAGCAGCCTCTATCGGATTAATATTCTGTGATAAAGCCTCGCCCGTAGGATTACCGCCTCTTATTCTGCTTGTCATCATAATGCACATGGCAGCCGCAGCAACTGCTGCCGCGCCAAGAGCAGATATTATAATAATACGTTTTCTATTATTAATCATTGATTATCTCCCATCATAATAATCTTCCTTAATTGTACGACTTGCACTTCTATATGGCAAGAAAAAAGAGCCATACATAACCATAGTTATGTATAGCTCTTTATTAATATGCCGGCAACGGGAATCGAACCCGTATGGGAGTATAAGTCCCGCAGGATTTTAAGTCCTGTGCGTCTGCCAGTTCCGCCACACCGGCGTAAAGTGCCTGCATAGCAGGCGTATTATTAATACATATGACTTCCTCTGGCGCAGCCTAAGTGTCCCAAATGCAATAACAGATATGTAGTACATCACGACTCTTTACTACCTGCAGATTCAACATATGCAGTGAATGAAGTTTAGCACATTGTTATCTTTATAGCAAGCATATTTTGTCAGTTTCACTGTTTTGTCACATAATTTTCATAAACTGCCAGCTCTAACTGTGCATAAGTACCATAAAAAGCGGTACTTTTGTCACATTTGTCAAGAAGAACTGATGCCAGTATATCTGAATATCTGTCGGCAAGTTCTCCAAGCATATGACCTTCTTCATCAAAGAAGTCATCATCTGTTCTTGGAAGTGTATCCATTGTTAACAGATTGAAATCATAATATTCAACACCATATTCTTCACAAAGCCTCGTAAAATATGCTCCTGCCTGTTCCGAATAACCGTTAACTGATGTTGTCGGCGTAATAGGTGATGTAACGCATACCAGTTCAATATTATTCTTCTTACAATATTGAACAGTCTTTTCAAATGAATCCAGAACCTTATCACTGATTCCACTCTCATCCCATGCAACAATATCAGATGGCACGAGGCTGTCCATCTTCATATCTCTATAGAAAAATCCTTTGGCAGCATAAGGTCCTCCGGCATCATGTATCTCAACTGCATCCATACTGTAGTTGCGGTATGCCGCACTGCTCTTAACCTTAAGATTATTCATAATAGCAGACGGTGATATCTCATAAGCCCATCTCTTTGAATATACAGTACGAAAATCCTTTGTGAGCAGATTATCAGCTATATACTTAAGCTTTACATTACTGAAAGGAAGCCATGTATATATGAAACAGTCTTCAAACTCCCTCTCTGCATAATTGCACCAGTACTGATAATCAAGGTCATATATAACTCTTTTTACATTATTATGCCGGTCACTCTCCATTAAAAGATAATATGAATCTGTTACCGTCTCGCCTGGTATTGCAAGATTAAATGCATTGTCAGATGCCCCGGCTTCATCGAGCTTTACTGGATTTATAGCAGATCTTGCATGTGAAGCTCCAATTATTATATTGTCATATCCTTCATCAGTATCTGCATTGTCGGCCTCATGTATAATGTATCTTATATAGCCTGATGGCATCATCGCATAATCCATACATTTGACAAGCCCGACCACTATGGCAATAAACACCACAGCTCTGACATATTTTAATATTTTATTACTCATTGCCCCTCGCTTTAATTGCCTCTATGCACTCATCATAACTGCTGTAAAAATATTCTGAACAATCATTCTTTTTAAGTATCTCTGTGAGTACCTCTGAGAACTGCTCAGCAAGCTCTCCGTTCATATGACCTTCCCAGTCAGAAAAATCATCATCACTTACATTAAGAATCTCATTCTTAATAAGATTGCCATCTATATACCTTACATTATTCTCATCACATATCTGCTTAAAATATGTATCAGCCTCATTAGCAGCACCCGAAACAACCGACGATGGTGTAATTGGTGCAGTAACACATATAAGCTCAATTCCATTGTCCTTACAATACTTAACTATCTTCTGGAAATATTTCTGCACCTTAGGATTAAGATCTTCATATGTCCACGGTGATGGATTAAGCTTTCCCTTCTTATCAGTTACCTTTGTACGGTAGAAAAATCCCAGTCCCTGATATGGTCCTTCTGTATCAATTCCGGCAACACCCTCTATCTGGAAATTCTTATATTCATCAGTCTTCTTTATAGCCATATATTTCTTAGCCGTTTTCCAATTCCTGGCAAATGCATATCTTCTGAAATATATTGTCCTGAAGTCCTTATCCATAAGTTGGCTTACTATATACTCCATTTTAAGACTTGTAAACGGAAGCTGTCCATATACAAGAAGATCTCCAAAATCCGAATCACGTTTCAGATTCTTATTCCAGTACTGATAATCAAGTTCAAGAATTATCTTCTTTACGTCATTATTATTGCACGCTTCTCTGATCATATAATAATTATCAATAACCGTGGCGCCCTGAATACACATATTAATTGGATTAACTGCATATTCCATTTCCAGAAAATAATGCGGGTCAATTGAAGCCCTTCCATGTGAAGCTCCCACTACAATACAATCATAATCAGAGCCATCATCCGGATTGTCAACCGTATGGATTATATATCTTGCATACCCCGGCTGAACCATTACATAATTAACTGCTTCAACAAGTATAGTTATAACCGCAAAGAATACTATCACCCTCACATATTTTAATATCTCTTTAAATGCTTTCTTCTTCATGGTATCCTGCACCTCTGATTAGAACTGGGCGTACATAAATCCACCCGATGTATTAGAAATATAGCCAAGCATTGCAACTGACATAACAAGAGCTATGTATACAGCCCATCTGATAATCAGCGGCTTTCTGTCAAGAGCTTCTCTGATTACAATGCCTTTCTCTTTAAGTATACTTATAATCAGCCACACAAGACAGCCTGCAAGTAATATAATCAAATCCAGCTGGCTTCCAAACATTTTTACAACGGCGTCCATGCTGAATGATGCATGTTTAAATGTATTTCCCATAAGTCTGAATGCATCTGTAAGAGTAGCTGCGTTATCAAAATACCAGCTTATATTAACAAGTATAAATGTTCTTATTATCTGCCATCCTCTGTACCAGCGTGCATTCTTATTAATATGAGTTATTTTAAACATTTTTTCATAAACAGGTGCCATAATACTGCTAAAGCTCATGATTATACCATTGTACATACCATATACGATATACTTCCATGCTGCTCCATGCCATACACCTACTATAAAGAATATGAGTAAATCAGCCAGACAGATAGGCAATGCCTTCGCCATATATTTACCAAATCTTGTTTTGCTGTGTTTCTTGAAGAACTTACCCAGCTTATTCATGGCTTTACTTAAGCTGAATGGATAGAACACATAATCCTTCATCCATGTACCAAGTGTTATGTGCCATCTGCGCCAGAACTCTCCAATAGAATGAGAGAAGAATGGCTGCCTGAAATTATCATCCAGATGAATTCCAAACATCTCGGAAGCACCCATAACCATATCTATTCCACCGGCAAAATCTCCGTATAGCTGTGCACAATACGCAAGAACACCTATTATTACATATATTCCATGATACTGACCGGGATTATTAAACACCAGATCAGACACGACTCCTGCACGGTCAGCTATAATAAACTTTTTGAAAAGTCCCCAGGCCATACGCTGCAATCCATGCTGGATAACTGCAAGATCATACTTATGCTCTGCCAAAAACTGTGGTGCAAGCCTGTCGTATCTTCCGATAGGTCCCTGGGTTATCTGCGGAAAATACGAAACAAACAAGGCGTATTTAAAAATGTTATTACATGCCTTTACTTTACCTCTGTACACATCAATAACATATGATATTGACTGGAATGAATAGAAGGATATTCCAAGTGGCAGAAGCAGTGTAAATGTTGATATCCTGCCATTGCCACCAAAAGCCTTAATTATGCCATTGACGTTCTCAATCGCAAAATTATGGTACTTAACAACTGCAAGCACACCAAATACCAGAAGAAGAGCAAGTACTACAACTCTTTTCTTATATGTCTTTGCCTTTTCTTTTAAAGCCTTTTTATCTTCTCTTGCCAGCCCATCTGCTTTAAGGCTCTTGTCAAGATTATCCTCTGTTCTCTCTAAAAGGATTCCTAATGTGAAAGTAACGATTGTTGTAAGTAATATGAATACAACAGTCTTATATCCCGAACATAAATAGTAGGCATAGCTTAATATCAAAAGCCATGCCCACTGTGCCTTCTTAGGTATAAGATAATATACAATTACTCCCACTAATAAAAATACCAGAAATCCGGTAGAAACTAGTGACATATTATTTTACCCCGCTTTCCGGATTAATCCTGCAGACGCTGAATCATCTCCCACATAGCTTCTGCTGAATTAAAGTTCTCAGGTACTATATCAACTGGTGTGATATCAATGTCAAATGCATCGTTTAACTCACCAACAAGTGATACAATATCAAATGAGCTGAATATACCATCATCGATAAGAGTATCACATACTTCATAATCCACATCACTGTTAATTTCATTCAAAATGTCTAATAACTGATCCATAATAAACCTCGCAAAATATTAAAATCTATTGATCACACATCTGTGAACAGAAAACATTCTATCTTCTCATTCGCATATAGTCAATCATATTTTGTTACAAAATTGTAAAATTATTGTGTATTACTGCTATTTATTAAAAATGTTTCAATAGGTTTTCTTATAACTCTGTAACCATTTTTCTTAGAATACATCACAATTGCCGGCATTCTGCGGCTTAAGAAAAGATAAATTCCCTCTGTGACAGAATATGCACCAATATTATAAAATGCTATCATATCGCCAATCTTAGCATCTTTTAATTCAAGATTCTTAACAATTACATCCCCTACTGTACATAATGAACCGCATATGTTATATGGCTGCACTCCCTGTGAGTACACTTCCACCTCATGATCTGCGCCATCAGCAAACCCTTCTGTGTACTCCATTGGAATGAATTCACATCTTGGTTTCTTCATAGCCATGGCCTGTCCATAATAATTAATATGATTAATTCCACTGTCAATAATTGCATATCTTGTTGTGTCATTCATCTTCATATCAGCAATTCTGCTTATAAGTATTCCACAGGTAGCTGCAATATATCGTCCCATCTCAAGAGTAACATTGAATTTTTCGGACATTTCTTTAATCATGCCTGCAAATTCTTCTAACTCATCAAAGTTAGTATTCATGGCATCACATTTGTCTGTAACAAAGTAATCAACTGACAGACCAGGACCATACTCAATCTCTTTAAGCTTAACACCATGTTCAGCCTCACATGTATGTGCTATTGCCTGTAACCATACTACCTCAGCTTCTATCTGGCTTAATTTTTTCTTCTGTGTTCCCGAATAGCACTGGATTCCCTCTATGATAATTCCCTTAAGTTCATCCTTTCTATCAGCAATCTCATACACCTGACGCTCATTAATACCGAACTGGTTGCCGCTGGTAACTCTTATAAGAACCTTAACCTTAATGCCACACTCAACTGCACATGAATTGATAAGTTCAAGCTGGTTAAGCGATTCCACTGTGTAGATTCCAACAGCACCTGTCTTCATCGTGTAAAGGATATCTTTCTTTTCCTTATTAACACCCGAAAGGACTATCTTCTCCCTGTTTATGCCCTCTTTTTCGCATATTGCAAATTCACCTGGAGAACATACCTCGAATTTATCAAGCTTCTTGTCAAGCACGCTTATAAGAAACGGATTGGCCTTCATTGCATAACACACTGTAACTCCACATCCTAGAATCTGCTGCATGGCATCAATCCTTGCACATAGCTCATCTGTGTCAAATATATACGATGGTGTTCCACATTTTATGGCAATCTCTTTTAATTCATTAACTCCTAGCATCCTATGCCTCCTGTTCTTTATATATCTTCATAAGTTCTTTTCTGTCAATTTTACCATTCTTAGTAAGCGGCATTGTTTCCACCTTAACAAGCACATTTGGAATCATCCACTGTGGCACTTTATCTTTGAGGGCATGTGTTACGCCCTTTCTGTCAAGCTCACTTGCTCCTTCTATCTCAAAGAATCCGAGAATCTTATTCTCATCTGTATCAAATATACAACAGCTTCTAAGGAGTCCCTCTATAGCATTCATGTATGTCTCAATTTCGCCAAGCTCGATTCTGTGTCCCATATGCTTAATCTGGAAGTCCTTTCTTGATGAGAAGAAAAGTTCACCATCTTCACTATAGTAACCAAGATCACCTGTGCGGTATATAGTTTCCAGATATCTGTCATTAAGAGGATTCTGTACAAATGCTGCTGCTGTCTTTTCAGGATTACGCAGATACCCCATAGTTACAGCTGTTCCAGATACACATATTTCTCCTAACTCGCCTGGTCTGCCTGCATCAACAAGCTTATCCTCATCATCTAACAGGAATACTCTTTCATTGGCAAATGGCTTTCCCATCGGAAGCTTCTCGTCAAGACCAAACTCTCTGTCAATAATATAATATGTACAATTACATGTTATCTCTGTTGGTCCGTAAAGATTAACAAACATTGCATCCGGATACTGCACTCTCCATGCATTAAGATGCTTTATAGGCATAACCTCTCCGCTGAACATAATCTTGTTAAGTGAAGATGGTCTCTTATACTCGAATCCATTAAGAGTTGTTACAATACATAACGCTGATACAGCCCATATAATAGTTGTAACCTTTCTGTCATCAAGGAAATCAAGAAGCTTGGTTGGAAATGAGAAGCACATCTTAGGAATAAGCTGTAAGGTTGCGCCTGTCTTTAAACTTGAATATATATCCTTAACTGATACATCAAAGTCAAATGGTGCCTGATTACCAATTACATCCTTGTCTGTTATTCCAAATATATCTGTAAAACATTCTATAAAATCTATAACCGAACGGTGGTTTACAACAACTCCCTTAGGTACTCCTGTAGAACCTGATGTAAATATTGCATATAATGGATCTATATCAAGAGCATTTGCCTTAATATCCGAAAGCTTCTTTCTGTCCTCATCTGTAACCTGTGCTTCAAGCAGGTCTTCAATGTATACAATATTGCCTGTAAACTCGAGCTTTGCAGCCTTCTTCTCATTCTTTCTGTTAGTAACAATAATATCCGCCTGAAGAGTATCAAGTATGCTGTGAATTCTCTCTGCCGGATGTGCTGGCTCTAAAAGCACATAAAAATTGCCTGTCATTACTACACCCATAAATGCCGCAAGTGTAACACAGCTTTTATCCATATATATAGGAACTGCCTTTCTTGCTCCTGTGTACTTAAGAAGTGCAACAGCTATTGTTGTCGCATTATCTACAAGTTCTGTATATGTCATTGATGATACATTATCAGCCACTGCCGTCTTTAATGGAAACTTTTCTTTAGATGTATACAAATAATCCAATACATTCTTTGTCATAATCACTACCTCTGTTAATACCTTTCTCTCACATCTATGAGCCGCCTGATAATCACAGCACTCATATAATTATATTTCTTTAT
>OHKP01000903.1_pt1 | contig 14274 bp, 10 predicted proteins | sample 1568861 | NCBI WGS metagenome assembly OHKP01 (sample SAMEA3879524, study PRJEB24766) | human gut metagenome | biome: human-associated habitat; feature: feces | place: USA | collected 1985/1987 | reverse complement strand
CGCCTCTGCGGAGGCGACCAGAGGGCTTTGCGGTCGCCCTCTGGACTGCTTCGCAGCACACTCCAATGTTACTTGATTTTTATTGTTGCAGGGGGATTCGCGCCTGTGGGCGCGACAAGGGGGCAGCGACGGCGTTACCCCTTCCTTAAATACAGTCCCCTCTGCTGCACAATCCCGTCCGCCTTCTGCACAATCGCGGGGCGGCGCTGCTGGGTGATGTCCGCGTCCATCACGTCGTAGAACATGGCTGTTTCCGGCGTGTAGTCCACCGCGTTCAGCAGGCGCTTTGCATTCGACAGCGGCCACGAGAGCGCTTTTTCCTGATTTGCGTCGCCATCCAGCCGGGCGTCCTGTGCCATTTCGTACAGCGAGGCATATAGCTCTGCTGCCGTTTCCGCGCCTGTGCTAATGATGGTAACGGATTCCTGCGCGAAAAGCGCTTCGATGGTCTGCGCGTCCAAAGCGATTCGCCCTTCTGCTTCCACCAAACGGCGGCGGAACTCAATCTCATCCGCCACCACAACAGGCTTGGGAGGCTTGCGGCGCATGGCGCTCACAATGCTCCCGATGGCGGCGCAAAGTGATACCGACTGCGCAACGATGCACAGCGCGAATCGCCCCATCCAGCCGCTGTTTTCCGGCGTCACGCAGTTGGGCAGCGTCAGCCAGAGCGCCAGCGCACCCAGATTCAGCACCGCGGCGGCGAGCGGGAAAATCAGCGGCTTCCAGTCCCGCTTTTGGGCGGCGGGGATTTCAGCGCGTACCAGTGTCATGGATTGCAGCGCGGCGGCTTCCCGCGCATAGAGCAGATGCAGCAGCTGCCGGCGCGCAGGGTCGGTTTCACTGGTCAGGCGCGCCTGCTCCGCGGTTTGCAGCTGCTGTACAGCGGCTTGCAGCATTTCTTCGGTTGATTTCATGTCGATTTTCTGCCTTTCGGGGGATGCTCTCCCCAATACAAGGGTACTGCATCTGACTTTCTTTGTCAAGTGCGGCGAAAAAAACAAGGATTTTCGGGATTTTTGCAGAATATTTCATTCGGTATGCTCTGAAAGGGCTTCCATGCGTAGAGAGAATGAGAAAGGCAGGGCAAATCCTATGGCGATGAGCGCCGAAGAAAGACAGCAAATGCTCCTGACGCAGCCGGTGGAGAAGATTATCCCGAAAATGGCGCTTCCCACCATCTGCTCAATGCTGATTACCTCCATTTATAATATGGCGGACACCTATTTCGTCAGCCAAATTGGCACGGCGGAAGCCAGCGCAAGCGGCACATCCGCCTCCGCCGCCGTCGGCATTGTCTTTTCCGTGATGGCGATGATTCAGGCGCTGGCGTTCATGTTCGGCATGGGCAGCGGCACGAACGTCAGCCATCTGCTGGGCATGGGCAAGCGCAAGGAGGCGGAAGTGTACAGCGCGGTCGGCTTCTTTTCCGCAGTAGCGGCGGGCGTGCTGATTGCGGTGCTGGGCAATGTGTTCAATGAGCCGCTGATGCGCCTGCTCGGCGCGACGGAGACCGCTATGCCGTATGCGCTGGATTACGCACGGTATATTTTCCTCGCCGCGCCGTTCATGATGGGGTCGTTGTCAATGAACAACCTCCTGCGCTTTCAAGGCTTAGCGACGTATGGCATGGTTGGCATTATTTCCGGCGGCTTGCTGAATATGCTCCTTGACCCGCTGCTGATTTTCGTGTTCGACATGGGCATTGCGGGTGCATCGATTGCGACGGCAATTTCGCAGATGACGAGCTTTGTCATCCTGCTGGTGATGTGCGGCACGCACGCCGACGCCATCACGATTCATCCGCGCAACTACCGCCCAACGAAGCAGATGTACGCCAAAATCCTGAACAACGGTCTGCCGTCGCTGGGGCGGCAGGGCATCATGAGCGTGTCGACGTCGCTGCTCAACAATGCTGCGGCGGTCTATGGCGACCCGGCGATTGCGGCGTTCGCGATTGTCAGCCGCTGCCTGAATTTCGTCAATTCCACCGTCGTCGGCTTCGGGCAGGGCTTCCAGCCGGTCTGCGGCTTCAATTACGGCGCAAGGAAATATGACCGGATGCACCGCGCGTTTTCCTTCAGCGTCAAGGTAACGACGATTGTGCTGCTGGTGCTGGGCGCGGCGGGCTTCGCCTTTGCCGAGCCGGTCGTCACGCTGTTCCGCCGCTCCGACCCGGAGGTCATCCGCATCGGCACGGAAACCTTCCGCGTTCAGATTCTGACCGTGTGGGCGTGGGGCTTTATTACGCTGAGCAACATGTACACGCAGGCGATTGGCTACGGCATCCGCTCGACGATTCTGGCGGCGGCGCGGCAGGGCTTGTTCCTGATTCCGACGCTGCTGGTGCTGCCGAACGTGTGGGGGCTGCGCGGGCTGGAAGTCTGCCAGCCGCTGGCGGATGTGCTGACGCTTGCCCTCGCCGTGTGGATGATGACGAAGGTCATTCGTGCGCAGAAGGCGCAAATGGCGCAGGAAACCGCGTGAAGCCCTTGCAAATCGCATGACAGAATGGTATAATAGCCCTTGCGATTGACCCCATTTTGTGCGAAATTGAAGGGAGCAGCCTTTATGAAGCAGATTACATCCGCCCAGCTGCGGGAAATGTTCCAGCAGTTCATGGAGTCCAAGGGACATCATCGGATTCCCTCCGCCTCCGTTATTCCGGAAAATGACCCGACCGTCCTGTTCACCACCGCCGGTATGCACCCGCTTGTGCCGTACCTGATGGGTACGCCCCACCCCGCTGGCACGCGCCTGACCGACGTGCAGAAGTGCATCCGCACGGGTGATATTGACGACGTGGGCGACCCCAGCCACCTGACCTTCTTTGAAATGCTGGGCAACTGGTCGCTGGGCGACTATTTCAAGAAGGAAATGATTCCGTGGAGCTGGGAATTCCTGACGAGCGAAAAATACCTCGGTCTGGATCCCGACAAGCTGGCGTTCACTGTCTTTGAGGGCGACGAGGACTGCCCCCGCGACGAGGAAGCCGCCAATCTCTGGCGCAGCTGCGGCGTGAAGGATGACCACCTGTTCTATCTGCCGAAGGAGCACAACTGGTGGGGCCCGGCGGGCATCACCGGCCCGTGCGGCCCGGATACCGAGATGTTCATCATCACCAAAAAGCCCTGCGGCCCGAACTGCTCGCCTGCCTGCCACTGCGGCGCGTATCTGGAAATCTGGAACGACGTGTTCATGCAGTACAACAAGCAGAAGGACGGTACGTTCATTCCGCTCAAGCAGAAGAACGTCGATACCGGCATGGGCCTGGAACGCACGATTTGTGTGCTGACGGGCAAAAAGACCGTCTATGAGACGGACGCCTTCACCGACATTCTGGCGAAGATTGCCGAACTGTCCGGCAAGGAGTACGGCGCGGATGAGGAAACGACCAAGGCGTTCCGCATCATTGCCGACCACATGCGCACGTCCACCTTTATTCTGGGCGACGACCGCGGCGTGTCCCCGTCCAACACGGATCAGGGCTATATTCTCCGCCGCCTGATTCGCCGCGCGGTGCGCTACGGGATGCAGCTTGGTATGCCCGACGGCTTCACCTGCGAAATCGCGAAGGTTATCATCAACCAGTACAAGAATGCATATCCGGAGCTGGAGCGCAACGCGGCGTTCGTCATCGATCAGCTGACGCTGGAGGAAGGCCGCTTTGCCCGCACGCTGAAGCAGGGCAACAAGGAGTTCGACAAGGTGGCGTCCCGCGCGGCGGACGGCAAGATTGACGGCGAGACGGCGTTCCACCTCTACGACACCTACGGTTTCCCGATTGAGATGACCGTGGAACTGGCGAAGGAGCGCAATCTGACGGTGGATACCGCCGGATTCGAGGAAGCGTTCCGCAAGCATCAGGAGCTGAGCCATCAGGGCGCTGAGCAGAAGTTCAAGGGCGGTCTGGCGGACACGAGCGAGGAAACCGCGCGCCTGCACACCGCGACCCACCTGCTGCACGCGGCGCTGCGCAAGGTGCTCGGCGACGAAGTGGCGCAGAAGGGCTCGAACATCACGGCGGAACGTCTGCGCTTCGACTTCTCCTTCGGCCGCAAGGTGACCAAGGACGAACTGGCGCAGGTCGAAAAGATGGTCAATGAGGCGATTCAGGCGAAAGTGCCGGTTGTGTGCGAAGAGATGACCGTGCCGGAAGCGAAGGAGAAGGGCGCAATCGGCCTGTTTGAGTCCAAGTACGGCGAGAAGGTTCGCACCTACAAGATGGGCGATTACTCCTTTGAAATCTGCGGCGGCCCCCACGCGCAGAACACCGGCGATCTGGGCACGTTCAAGATTCAGAAGGAAGAATCCTCTTCCGCTGGCGTCCGCCGCATCAAGGCGGTTCTGATTCCCGACCAGAAATAAAGGACGGGGGAGACCAAAGGGGCTTTGCCCCTTGACCCCAGCAGGGCGCTGCCCTGCACCTGCGAAGGGTCTTCGACCCTCTCGACACCCTTTTCGCGATTGAGATGAGCGCATCTGCATACTGTATGCGCGTGTTGCTCCCAAAGATCTACGAACGAAAATGCACCCCTCTTTCGGTGATTTGCCGAAGGAGGGGTGCTTGCTATCAGAATCAGCAGAATCAGTAGTTTTCCGCCTTGACCATGAAGTAGCTCTGCGGATGCGCGCACACCGGGCAGATTTCCGGCGCTTTCTTGCCCACAACGATATGGCCGCAGTTTGCGCATTCCCAAATCACGTCGCCGTCCTTGGAGAACACGAGGTCATTTTCCACGTTCGCCAGCAGGCGGCGATAGCGTTCCTCATGCGCCTTCTCGATGGCGGCGACCATGCGGAATTTATGCGCAATCGCCGGGAAACCCTCGGCGTCCGCTTCCTCTGCCATGCGGACGTACATGTCTGTCCACTCGGCGTTCTCGCCCTCAGCGGCGTGCAGCAGGTTCGTCGCGGTATCCTTGATTTCGCCGCCCTCCAGCAGCTTGAACCACATTTTGGCGTGTTCCTTCTCGTTCGCCGCGGTTGCCTCGAAGAGTTCGGCAATCTGCACATAGCCGTCCTTGCGCGCCTTCGATGCGAAGTAGGTGTACTTATTGCGCGCCATAGATTCTCCCGCGAAGGCTTCCAGCAGGTTTTGTTCGGTTTTCGTGCCCTTAAGTTCCTTAGCCATGGTAAAAATCCTCCTAATCGTTGGTTTAACGTGCATTTTGCAGAAGTCTGCTGGAATCATTATACCACAAAATTGAGGAATTTGAAACAGGATTTTTGCCTCCGCAGAGGCGAAATCTCTGCGCTTCACGCGCATATAGTATGAAAGTAAAGTCAACGCAACTGCGAAAAGGGTCAAAAGTTAACATTGACGCGGCATGGAGTTCGTGGTATAATTCACAATGTATTTATATGCCAAGATAAAGGAGCAGTATGGATAAGAAGAACTATTGGGTCATTGCGCTGATGGTTGCACTTGCCATCGGGCTGCTGGCGGCGGTAACGCTGCTGCGTCCGAGCGGGGGGCAAAATGGCGAAATCGTCGTGACGGTGGATGGCGCGGAGTACGCCCGTGTGCCGCTGGGGCAGAAGCAGACATTGACCGTCACGCAGGAGGACGGCAGTGTCAACGTGGTTGAGATCAGCGAGCGCGGCGCGGTGATGGCATCTTCAACATGCCATAATCAGCTGTGCGTCCAAATGGGCGAAGTGACGCTGGACAACTGGGAGACGCGCCCCAATCAGCAATTCATTATCTGTCTGCCCAATCGGGTAAGTGTGGAATTGGTGGTGAAGGAATGAAAAAAACAGCGGTGCTTTCGGGGCTGATGGCGTTGACGCTGCTGCTGGGCGGATGCAGTGCGCAGCAGGCAGGCGGCGAAACCCCGACGACACCCCCCGCCGCGGCCGCCACGGTTGACCCGGCAGAAAAAACAACGGGCGTGGGTTTCTACTTCGACACAGTTGTGACCATCACGCTCTACGGCGCGGACGACACCCTGATGGAGGACATTTGGGCGGCTTGCAAGCGTTACGAGAACATGCTCTCCAAAACGGTGGAGGGCAGCGACGTCAGCCGCATCAACAACGCTCACGGGCAGACCGTGACCGTTGATGCGGAAACGTGGAACGTCCTCAGCGAAGCGAAGAAGCTCAACCGCTTGACCGGCGGCGCGTTCGCCATCACGATTGCGCCCCTGACCGCGCAGTGGGACTTCACCGGCGGCACGAACCGTATGCCGACCGACGAGGAGCGAATCGCCGCCCTGCCGCTGGTGGACGACGAGCAGCTCACGCTGGGCGAGAACAACACGGTTACGCTGCCCGCTGGAATGCAAATTGACCTCGGCGGCATCGCCAAGGGCTACATTGCAGACCAAGTGGCGGCACTGGTGCGTGGGCGGTGCAGCGGCGCAATGCTGAATTTCGGCGGCAATGTCTACGCCGTCGGGACGAAGCCGGATGGATCGGCATACCGCGTCGGCGTGCAGGATCCGGACGATCCCAACAACAGCAGCCCTATCGGCGCCTTTTCTGTCATCGACCCCAGCGCCGTGACCAGCGGCCCTATCGGCGTCGTTTCTGTCATCGACCGCAGCGTCGTGACCAGCGGCATCTACGAGCGCGGCTTTACCATCGACGGCGTGCGGTATCATCACATCCTGTCGCCGTGGACGGGACTGCCGTCCGATTCTGATTTGGCGTCGGCCACCATCATTGCGGAAAGCTCCATGGACGCGGATGCGCTGGCGACAGCGTGCATCGTCCTCGGCAGCGAGAAGGCACTCCAGCTCACGCAGGAGAACGGATATCCCGCGCTGATGATTCTGCGCGACGGCACGGTGATGATGAACGACCTGATGAAGCAATGGGGCTACACGTCCTTGCGATGATATGCTATTTTCCTCTGAAAATAGTATCAGCTTTCAATTTCACTTTTTCATAGTTCTCAGGAGGAGGCAATAAACCATGAGTGAAACCAAGACAACTCGGAAACAGCTTCCGGCGTACCTGATTCTGGCGCTGATTGCGCTGGCGGCGGCGCTGCTGCTGGCGGTGACGAATGCGATTACGGCGGGTCCCATCAAGGCGCATGAGGAAGCGGCGCAGAACGCGGCGTTCCAGAGCGTCATGACGGCGGATTCCTTCAGCACCATGAGCATTCCGGATGGCTGCAATGTTACATCGCTGGTGGAAGCGAAGAAGGACGGCAAGACCATCGGCTACTGCGCGGTGTCCTCCGCCAAGGGCTACGGCGGCAATGTCGCTGTGACGCTGGGCGTTGATATGGATGGCAAAATCGTCGGCTGCCAGATTGGCGACACGAACTTTGCCGAGACGGACGGCTTCGGCGCGCGCTGGAAGGAACCGGCTCGTGCGGAGGCGTTCATTGGTCTGAGCGCGTTCGGCGGCGACACCATCGAAGCGATTACCGGCGCGACCGTCACCTCCAAGGCGGTGCTGGCGGCATCCAATGATGTGCTGAAGTGCATCAGCCATGTGCTGGGCAAGGACGTCGAAGGCGACGTGCTGGCGTTCGGCGTGAAGGAAGAAAAGCCTGCGCAGACGGTTGAGCTGACAGGCGACGTGCATCAGGGCAAGGCTGTTGGCTTCGGCAATGGCGAAGTGACCGCGCGTTTGACGCTGAATGATGATGGCACGATTGCGGCGCTGGTTATCGACGCTTCTACGCAGACGCCCGGCTTCGGCACGCGCTGCGCGGACGAAGAGTTCACGGCGCAGTTCATCGGCAAGAGCGGCCCGTTTACCCTGAATGAAAATGTGGACGGGCTGACCGGCGCGACCATCACCTCGACGGCAGCGGTGGAGGCCATCAACGCGGCGCTGACTTCGCCCGCGATGGCGGCGGAGGATCTCGAACCTGTGGCGACGGAAGCACCTGCTGCGACGGAAGCGCCCATGGTGCTGGAAAACGCGAAGACCGCGACGATTGCTGGCTTCGGCGGCGCGGACATCACGGTGCAGGTGACGGACGAGAACGGCGTGATTACGGCACTGACGGTGGATGCGTCCAGCCAGACGGCGGGTCTGGGTCAGAAGTGCGCGGAGGAAGCGTTCACGAGCCAGTTCATCGGCAAGAGCGCGCCGCTGACGCTGGGCGAAGGCATTGACGCGGTGGCAAGCGCGACGATTACGTCTCAGGCGGTAGTAGACGCGGTGAACAGCCTGTATGCAGCGGCTGAACCTGTGGAAGAGCCGACGGAAGCACCTGCTGCGACGGAAGCACCCGCTGCGCAGACTGCGGAAGTCAAGACGGCAACGGCTGCGGGCTACGATGGCAACGACATCACGGTGAACGTGACGGACGAAAACGGTGTGATTACCTCCCTGACGGTGGATGCGTCCACGCAGACGGCGGGTCTGGGTCAGAAGTGCGCGGAAGAAGCGTTCACGGCGCAGTTCATTGGCAAGAGCGCACCGCTGACGCTGGGCGAAGGCATCGACGCGGTGGCAAGCGCAACGATTACGTCTCAGGCGGTAGTAGACGCGGTGAATAGCCTGTATGCGGAAGCGCCCGCGAAGGTGCTGACCGCGACGGTCAAGGGCTGGCACGAGGGCGTGGCCGTGACGGTGGAAATTGACAAGAATCATGTCATCACGGCGCTGACGGTGGATGCTTCCGGCGAATTCTACGCGCTGGGCGGCAAGTGTGCCGATGAAGCGTTCACGAGCCAGTTCATCGGCAAGAGTGCGCCGCTGACGCTGGGCGTGGACATCGACGCGGTGACGGGCGCGACGCTGACCTCTCAGGCGGTTGTCGATGCGGTCAACCAGCTGGCGAAGTAATACATGAAGAACGGGCAGGACGTGTGTGATGCGTCCTGCCCGTTTTGTGTTGCGGTGATATGCGGTTATCAGGCTATTTGGTCGCGCCCATCTGGCGCGACACAGCATAGGTGATGGAAAGAGTGGCTTGGGGGCGCGTCTGAGGACGCGCGAAGTTACTGGCAGGGACGCTTCCCCAAACCCCACCAGAGGCGCTGCCTCTGGACTCCGCAAGGGGGGTGGATCCCCCCTTGACCCCTCCGCGCGATTGAGTTGGTTTCACTCCCATACTGCTTCCGCGTGTTTATTTTTTCGGCGTCAAGCCCAGTTTCGCCGCGCATTCATCCATATCCAGCGTCGCAAAATAATCCTGTGCGGTCTCCGCGCGGCGAATCAGCTTATAGCCGCCCTCCTGCGTATACAGCACCTCTGCCGACCGCAGCCGCCCATTATAATTATACCCCATCGCATGACCGTGCGCACCGGTGTCATGAATCACCAGCAGGTCACCGATCTTGATTTCCGGCAGGGCGCGGTTGATGGCGAACTTGTCGTTATTTTCGCACAGACTGCCGACGACGTCATAGATGTGGTCATGCGGCAGGCTTTCCTTTCCGCAGACGGTGATGTGGTGGTACGCGCCGTACATCGCAGGGCGCATGAGGTTCGCGGCGCAGGCATCCACGCCGATGTAGTCCTTGTAGGTGTGCTTCTCGTGAATCACGCGCGTGACAAGCCAGCCCATGTTGCCGGTCATCCAGCGGCCGAGTTCGGTTTTCAGCGCGACGCCGCCGTTCGGGAAGATTTCCTCGTATACCTTGCGGACGCCTTCGCCGACAGCGAGTACATCCGTCGCGGGCTGGTCGGGGCGGTAGGGGATGCCGATGCCGCCGGAGAGGTTGATGAACGCCAGCTCCAAGCCGGTTTCGGCGGCGAGGTCGCGGCCGCAGGTGAAGAGAATCTTCGCCAGCGCGGGGTAGTAGTTGTCGTCAGTGTTGTTGGAGGACAGGAAAGCGTGCAGCCCGAAGCGCTTTGCGCCAAGTTCTTTCAGGCGCTTCAAGCCCTCCTGCAATTGGGCATAGGTGAAGCCGTACTTCGCGTCGCCCGGATTGCCCATGATTTCGTTGCCGATTTTGAAGTCTCCGCCGGGGTTATAGCGGCAGCAGATGGTTTCGGGAATGCCGCCGTGCTGACGGAGAATGTCAATGTGGGTAATGTCGTCGAGGTTGACGAACGCGCCGAGACGGCGGGCATCGTCGAACTCATAGTAGGGCATGGCGTTGGCAGAGAACATGATGTCCCGCCCGGAGAATCCGCAGGCGTCCGCGAGCATCAATTCCGTGTCGCTGGAGCAGTCCACGCCGCAGCCCTCTTCCTTCAGAATGCGGAGGATAGCGGGGTTCGGCAGCGCCTTGATGGCGAAATATTCCTCAAAATCTTCGCACCATGCAAACGCCTGTTTCAGCGTGCGGGCATTGCGGCGGATTCCGGCTTCGTCGTAGAGGTGGAAGGGAGTCGGGTACTTGGCAGCGGCATTTTCAAACACCGCGTCAGAAAGCGAAAAATTCGGCATGGCAGTTCACTCCGATTAACTTATTGGATTCCGCGTCAATATAGCACAGAATGCGGGGGAATGCAAGTTTTTCTGCTGTACAGGTGAAGAAAAGGAAAAAATGCGGCTGGGAAAAATCAAATTCAGGTATGATTCCGGCGAAACCCCAGCAAAATACTCGATTTTTTCCGCGAACCCTTGTAATTTCGGGGGAATGCCGTTATAATGGTGCAATACCCGGTATCATATTTTCTCGGGTGATACTACTTCCGGATTCGTCAGCGCCGCCTGCTTGCGCCTTTTTGATTCTGGAAATGGTATAGAATGGAGAAGGAGGAAACGATTCTATGGAAGAAGCAACGACTCGCAGTAATTTTGTCTGGGAGGCCGTCGAACAGGATTTGAAGGATGGTCGCTACACGCAAGTGCATACGCGGTTTCCTCCCGAACCCAACGGCTATATGCACATTGGCCACTGCAAGGCGCTGATTACAGACTTCCTGACGGCGGAGAAATTCGGCGGCAAGTGCAACCTGCGCTTTGACGATACGAACCCCGCGAAGGAAGACACCGAGTTTGTCGAAGCCATCAAGAACGACATTCACTGGCTGGGTTTTGACTGGACGGGCGGCCTGTATTACGCTTCTGATTATTACGATAAGTGCTACGAAATCGCGGAGGACTGGATTCGGCGCGGTCTGGCGTATGTGGACGAGCTGAACAAGGAGCAGATGCGCGAATACCGCGGCACGCTGACTAAGCCCGGCAAGAATTCGCCGTGGCGCGACCGTCCCGCAGAAGAAAGCCTTGACCTGTTCCGCCGGATGCGCGCGGGCGAATTTGCCGAGGGACAGTATACCCTGCGCGCCAAGATTGATATGGCGTCGCCCAACATCGTCATGCGCGACCCCACCATGTACCGCATCCTCTACAAGGAGCACTGGCGCACGGGCAAGAAGTGGTGCATCTACCCGATGTACGACTTCGCGCACCCGATTGGCGATGCGCTGGAGGGCATCAGCCACTCCCTCTGCTCGCTGGAATACGAAATTCACCGCCCGCTGTATGACTGGGTGGTGGAGCACAGCCAGTCCATGCTGCCGGCACGTCCTCGCCAGATTGAGTTCGCCCGCCTGAACATGACCCGCACCGTGATGAGCAAACGCAAGCTGCGCGCGCTGGTCATGGGCGGCTACGTCAAGGGCTGGGATGACCCGCGTATGCCCACGCTGTCGGGTCTGCGCCGCCGCGGCTGCACGGCCGCTGCGATTCGCGATTTCGTCAGCCGCATCGGCTTGAGCAAGGCGGATTCCACCGTGGATACCGCGCTGCTGGACGCTTGCATCCGTGATGATCTTGGCGAAAAGGCTGCGCGTGTGATGGCGGTGCTGCACCCGCTCAAGGTGGTGCTGACGAACTGGGATGCCGACAAGACGCTCACGCTGACGGTCGAAAATCACCCGAAGCACCCCGAAATGGGCAGCCACACAGTCACGTTCGGCAAAGAGCTGTACATTGAGCAGGAGGACTTCATGGAAGTGCCTGCGAAGAAGTTCCAGCGCATGTACCCCGGCTTCGAGGTGCGCCTGAACGGGGCGTACATCGTCAAGTGCGAGGGCTGCAAGAAGGACGAGAACGGCAACGTCACCGAAGTGTACTGCACGGTGGACATGGACAGCCTGTCCGGCAGCGAGGGCGCTGACCGCAAGATTAAAGGCAAGACGCTGCATTGGGTGAGCGCGGCGGACGCTGTGCCGTTTGAGGCGCGCCTCTACGACCCGCTGCTGGCGGATGACAGCGCGCTGGAAGATGAAACCGAACCGACCGCCGAGGATGCGGTGGATGCGGAAGAAACCGAAGAGGCAGAGGAAGCGGACGCGAATCTGTCCCGCGCGGATTATGACTTCCTGAAGAAGCTGAATCAGCATAGCCTGACGGTGGTGCGCGGCGTGATTGAGCCATACGCGAAGGAATGCGCGCCGGGAACGGCACTGCAGTTCCTGCGCACGGGCTATTTCTGCAAGGATCCGGATTCCACGGCGGAGCTGCCGGTGTTCAACCGCACGGTTGGGCTGCGGGATGCCTTTGCGAAGGCGGCTAAGTAAGGGAATTGCTTTTCTGCGGGAAAGTGCTTTTGCGGAGCAGGGGGTTCGCCTCTGCGGGAGCGAAATCCCCGCATAAACACGCGCATACAGCATGAAAGTGCGCTCAATCCAATCGCGAAAAAGGGTCAAGGGGAGGAACTCCCTTGCAGGGTGCAGGGGCAGCGTCCCTGCTGGGGTCAAGGGGCAACGCCCCTTGGTCTCCCCCAAAATCAACACGCGGGCATAGTATGAGAGAGCGCTCAATCCAATCGCGAAAAAGGGTCAAGGGAGGAACTCCCTTGTGGGGTCAAGGGGCAACGCCCCTTGCGTCGCCCTTTTATTATGGAACTAAGGAGAATCAGAAAATGAATCAGGAAGTGCGTACACGATTTGCGCCGTCGCCGACGGGCTTTATGCATCTGGGCGGACTGCGCGCGGCCCTGTATGGGTATTTGTTTGCCCGGAAGAACGGGGGCAAATTCATCCTGCGCATTGAGGATACGGATCAGGTGCGCTTTGTGGAAGGCGCGACGGAGGTCATTTACGACACGCTGCGCCGCTGCGGCATGAACTGGGATGAAGGCCCGGACGTGGGCGGCCCGGTCGGCCCGTACATCCAGTCTCAGCGCAAGGAGTTGTACCTGCCCTATGCACAGCAGCTGGTCAAGACGGGTCATGCCTACTACTGCTTCTGCACGAAGGAGGAGCTGGAAGAGCGCCGCGCGGCGTGCGAAGCGAAGGGCGAAGTGTTCAAGTACGACAAGCACTGCCTGCACCTGACGCAGGAGGAAATCCAGCGCAAGCTGGACGCGGGCGTGCCGTATGTCATCCGCCAAAACGCGCCGACGACGGGCGAAACCAGCTATGATGACCTCGTGTTCGGCCATATGACCTTCCCGAATGACACGCTCGACGACATGGTGCTGATTAAGCAGGACGGTATGCCGACCTACAACTTCGCCAACGTCATCGACGACCACTTGATGGGTATCACCCACGTCATGCGCGGCATGGAGTACCTGTCCTCGACGCCGAAGTACAACCTGCTCTATGAGGCGTTCGGCTGGGAGATTCCGCAGTACATCCACATGCCGCCGGTCATGCGCGATTCGCAGCACAAGCTGTCCAAGCGCGATGGCGACGCGTACTTCTCCGACTATGTGGACAAGGGCTATCTGGTCGAAGCCATCGTCAATTATCTGGCGCTGGTCGGCTGGAATCCCGGCGACGACCGCGAATTCTTCACCCTTGATGAACTGGTGGAGGCGTTCGACATCCACCGTATCAACAAAGCGCCCGGTATCTTCGACGTGAAGAAGCTGACGTGGTTCAATGCCGAGTACATCCGCCGCCTGACCCCGGAAAAGTATCTGGAAATGGTCACGCCGTGGTTCGACAAGGTGTTTGGCGACAGCAGCAAGATGGACTATAAGCGCCTTGCGGAGCTGATGCAGGGCCGCACGGAGGTATTCAACCTCGTGCCGGACATGGTGCGCTTCCTTGCGCAGCTGCCGGACTACGACAGCGCCATCTACATCAACAAGAAGGCGAAGACGAACAAGGAAGCCTGCTTGAAGGCGCTGAACCTGCTGCGTCCGGTGCTGGACGGCATCACCGAATGGACAGAGCCGGTCATCCACGATACCGTGATGGCGGCGATTGCCGAGGCGGGCATGAAGAACGCGACGGCGCTGTGGCCGCTGCGCATTGCCATCTCCGGTCAGCAGAGCACCCCCGGCGGCGCGATTGAAATCGCTTATCTGCTGGGCAAGGAGGAAACCCTGCGCCGCGTGGACGACGGCATCCGCCGCGTGAGCGAAATGCCGGACGCGTAAGGGCTTTTCTAAGGCACCACCGCACAATTCGGCGGCGCGTCTGGCGATGCCTTTTCCGCCATCT
>OHKP01000896.1_pt1 | contig 14376 bp, 8 predicted proteins | sample 1568861 | NCBI WGS metagenome assembly OHKP01 (sample SAMEA3879524, study PRJEB24766) | human gut metagenome | biome: human-associated habitat; feature: feces | place: USA | collected 1985/1987 | reverse complement strand
ATTCAAACTCAATCGTTCCAGGTGGTTTACTAGTCAGATCATAGAATACTCTGTTGACCCCACGCACCTCATTTATAATTCTGCTCATGACTGTCTGGAGAACCTCAAATGGAATCTCTGCGCTCTCTGCTGTCATGAAATCAATTGTGTTGACTGCACGAAGTGCAACCGCATAGTCATAAGTTCTTTCGTCACCCATAACACCAACGGAACGCATGTTAGTGAGGGCTGCGAAATACTGGTTTGGCATCCATGCTGGAGCCTTGCCGTTAGCTTTCTTATACTCAGCTACGGCCTTGTCAACCTCTGAACGGTAGATAAAGTCAGCATCCTGAACGATACGAACCTTATCAGCTGTTACCTCGCCGATAATTCTGATTCCAAGTCCCGGACCTGGGAATGGCTGACGGAATACAAGATGTTCTGGTATTCCAAGCTCAAGACCAGCCTTACGAACCTCATCCTTGAAAAGGTTGCGGAGTGGCTCAATGATTTCCTTGAAATCAACGAAATCAGGAAGTCCTCCTACATTGTGGTGAGACTTGATTACGGCTGATTCACCGCCAAGTCCGCTCTCTACAACGTCTGGATATATAGTTCCCTGTGCAAGGAAGTCAACTGCACCAATCTTCTTGGCTTCTTCCTCAAATACACGGATAAACTCTTCTCCAATAATCTTTCTCTTAGCTTCTGGCTCAGTAACGCCTGCAAGCTTAGAGTAATATCTTTCCTGTGCATTAACTCTTATAAAGTTAAGGTCGAACTGTCCTTCTGGTCCAAATACGCTCTCAACTTCATCGCCTTCATCTTTACGAAGAAGACCGTGGTCTACGAATACGCATGTAAGCTGCTTTCCAATAGCTCTTGAAAGAAGTCCGGCTGCAACAGATGAATCAACACCACCTGAAAGAGCAAGTAAAACCTTGCCACTGCCAACCTTCTCGCGGATTTCCTTAATTGTATTCTCAACAAATGCATCCATCTTCCATGTTCCGGCACATCCGCATACTCCACGAACAAAGTTGTGAAGCATCTTGGTTCCTTCCTGAGTATGAAGAACCTCTGGGTGGAACTGGATTGCATAAAGATTCTTCTCTGTACACTCTGCTGCTGCAACTGGGCAGTCTGCTGTGTGGGCAACAATCTTGAATCCTGGTGCAATCTGTGAGATGTAATCAAAATGGCTCATCCACACAATAGTTTTCTCTGAGACATCTGAGAATAAAGCGCTGCTCTTATCTACAAATGTTTCTGTCTTTCCATACTCTCTTACTGGTGCCTTCTCAACCTTGCCACCAAGCACATGCTGCATAAGCTGTGCGCCATAGCAAAGACCAAGTACAGGTACACCAAGTTCGAAAAGTTCTTTAGTACATGTTGGCGCGCCATCTTCATAACAGCTGTTAGGACCACCCGTAAGGATAATTCCTTTAGGGTTCATGGCCTTAATCTGCGCCAGGTCTGTCTTGTAAGAATAGATCTCACAATATACATTACATTCACGGACACGGCGCGCAACCAGCTGGTTGTACTGACCACCGAAGTCAATGACAATAACTTTCTCCTGATCCATGATCAATCTCCAATCTTGTGTATTTATATATACATTATAGTTAAACTTGCCACTTATGACAAGCCTTAATTCTCCCCAATTCCTATCTTGCTAATTCTCATCCAGACAATCCTTATCTATGCATCTTTCTCCCCAATTCTCTTCTTCACATAAGAATCCATCTTCTCTCTAACCATCGCCATCTTTCTGTTGGTCTCCTCATTATCAGAATGAAAATGCATAAGCTTTGCAAGATAGCCCTGTTCGACAGTAATCCGCACGCTCTCATCATACACAAGCTCATAAGCAAGTGATACATGACCAATAACAGTATCAGCCGGTGTGCATCTTATTGCTTTGAGTATACAGTGTTCCTCATCAAACGCTTCTAACACTTCATCTGTAATATCACTCTTCATGAGTTCTTCAGTCGTAGTGTTATATATTTCTTCAAGCGGAGTATCAATATTAACCTTAAATATATCAACCTTATCAGCGTCACGAAGCACATTGCAGAATGCCTGCTCGCGGCGATTAAGTCCCTGCGGAATTCTGTACATATTGTGACACCTTATTGCAAGTTCAAGCATTTCCATGTCCGATTTATTCAATCTGTCATACAGAAATACTCCATCAGAACTATATCGATCCTCTAATGCTCCTGGCTTGTAGCCTGTACATTTGACCATTCCATTAAGAAAAGTACTGATAAGACCATCTTTGAACAACAGGTCTGCACCGAATTTTGCATGGTCAACAGAGTCCGCATCTGAAAATGTGTTATAACGCTTTATCTGTTCAAATCTTCCAACATCATGAAGCATTCCGGATAACCATGCCAGCTCAACATCATAGGCACACATTCCGGCTGCCTTTGCAATTCTTTCGCACAAAGCTGCAACTCTGTAAGTGTGGTCAACTTTTAATTTAATCTTAGGGTCATCTGCATTATAAGCTGCTGTGTATTCTGCAAATGCTTTCTTAACATGCACTCTGTCAACATACACACGGTTTATCTTGGCATTTTCATAATAACCTTCAACATCAGCAACATTTCCCTCATTCCATGTGTCTATAATATCAGGCACATCAGATAAAGAATGGCACACAACTGAAGTCAGTCTTCGGATGTCATCGTTAATCTCAATAGTATCAGGTATATGAATCACCTTCATGCCTGCTGCATATCCTGCTTTTATGCCATTAATACTGTCCTCAATGACTACACATTCTGACGGTTCACAGCCAATAAAGCCTGCTGCCCTTAAGAATATGTCCGGCTCAGGCTTTCCATGCTCAACCTCATCTCCATATACAACACCAGAAAGATAATCCCATGCTCCTATTCTGTGAAGACTCTTTTCAGCACTTGATTTCTGTGTTGAAGTTGCAACAGCACATTTGAGACCATTATCCTTAATATAATCAAGCAGCATATGAAGCCCCGGCTTAACCGGAACTTCCTCTGTCTCCCTGATTTTGTAGACATGGTCTGTGCGCATTGTCCGCATTTCCCAGTAATCCTGCTCTCCATGATAATAATCATCAAAAAAGCTCTGACTAAGCTTTGCCGGTGCACCTTTAAAACTGTCGATAAGCCATAATGGCATCTCTACATTTTTCTGGGAAGCTGCCCACAGCCAGCCAAGATTAGACTGATTTTCTGTATCAATCATAACTCCGTCCATATCAAAGATAATCCCTTTTATCATAACTGCCTCCATTCAACTCCCCAAAATATCAAACCGACATCCCTTGCATACACTTTCCAGATATACGTTCATTCACTTCTTAATCTTACTTCTCTTCCAGATACTTCTTAACATACTGTCCGGTATAAGACTTCTTAACCTTAACAATCTCCTCAGGCGTTCCCTTGGCAATAACAGTTCCACCGCGGTCGCCACCCTCTGGTCCCATATCTATAATATAATCTGCTGTCTTAATAACATCAAGATTATGTTCAATAACAACTACAGTGTTGCCACCCTCTGCAAGCCTGTGAAGGATATTGACAAGCTTGTGGACATCGGCAAAATGCAGTCCGGTTGTAGGCTCATCAAGAATATATATAGTCTTTCCTGTGCTTCTTCTTGAAAGCTCTGTTGCAAGCTTGATTCTCTGTGCCTCACCACCTGAAAGCTCAGTTGATGGCTGTCCAAGCTTGACGTAAGACAAGCCAACCTCGTTGAGAGTCTCAATCTTTCTTCTTATACTTGGCACATTTTCAAAGAAATCAACTGCATCCTCAATAGTCATGTCAAGAACATCATATATGCTCTTATCCTTGTATTTTACTTCAAGAGTTTCTCTGTTGTAACGCTTACCCTCGCAGACTTCACAAGGAACATACACATCCGGCAGGAAATGCATCTCTATCTTGATAATACCGTCACCGGAGCATGCCTCACATCTTCCGCCTTTAACATTAAAGCTGAATCTGCCCTTCGTATATCCTCGTTCCTTCGCGTCCTTAGTCGTTGCAAACAGGTCTCTTATCATGTCAAATACACCTGTATAGGTTGCCGGATTAGACCTTGGTGTTCGTCCAATTGGTGACTGGTCAATATTAATGACCTTATCAAGCTGCTCTATTCCGTCAATTCCATCATGGTCGCCTGCAATACATCTCGCCCTGTTAAGCGACTTTGCAAGGTGCTTGTAAAGAATCTCATTAACAAGTGAACTCTTGCCTGAGCCTGACACACCTGTTACGCATGTGACAACTCCAAGCGGAATATCTACATCAATATTCTTAAGATTATTCTCCCTTGCGCCTCTTACCTTAATCCAGCCAGCAGGCTTTCTACGCTCTGCCGGTACAGGTATCTTAATTCTTCCTGACAGATATGCGCCTGTAAGTGAGTCCTTGCACGCCATAATGTCCGCAGCAGTTCCTGTTGCGACAACTTCTCCACCATTTCTTCCTGCGCCCGGTCCAATATCCACAATATAATCGGCTGCAAACATAGTATCCTCATCATGTTCAACGACAATAACTGAGTTACCAAGATCTCGCAAATGTGTCAGAGTTCCAAGCAGCTTGTCATTATCCCTCTGATGAAGGCCGATACTTGGCTCATCAAGAATATAAGCAACTCCTACAAGACCTGAACCAATCTGTGTTGCAAGCCTGATTCTCTGCGCTTCACCGCCTGACAGAGTTCCTGTGGCACGCGAAAGTGCCAGATAATCAAGACCTACATCTACAAGGAACTTAATTCTCGCCTTGATTTCCTTAAGAATCTCTGCACCAATAAACAGCTGTCTCTCTGAAAGCTTCATATTCTCAAGAAATTCCTGAAGCTTTATAATAGACATGTTAGTAATCTCATATATGTTCTTATCTGCAATAGTAACAGCAAGTGAAGACGGCTTAAGTCTCTGTCCGTGACAGGCAGAACAAGGTCTTATTCTCATAAATTCCTCATACTGCTGCTTAGTATTATCAGAATATGTCTCTCTGTATCTTCTCTCCATATTCTTAATAAGACCTTCAAATGCGACATCATATACACCCTCTCCGCGCTGGCCTTTATATTTAACCTTTACAGAATGTCCCTTAGTACCATTGATAATAATATCCTTAATATCATCAGGATAATCCTTGAATGGTGTCTTTAATGAAAATCCATATTCCTCTGCAAGTGCATCAAGAACCGCCCTGCTAAAGCTGCCCTCATCCTTAGATGACTGCCATCCCATTCCGACAATAGCGCCTTCATCAATGCTGAGACTCTCATCCGGTATAAGCAGCTCTGCATCAAACTTCATTGTATAACCAAGTCCGAAACAGTCCGGGCATGCGCCAAATGGATTGTTGAACGAAAAGCTTCTTGGCTCAACCTCATCAATACTTATACCACAGTCTGGGCAGGAAAAGCTCTGGCTGAAATTAAGTGTCTCACCATCAATAACATCTACTGTCATAAGACCTTCGGCAAGCTTAAGAGCTGTCTCAATAGAATCTGTAAGTCGTTTCTGGATTCCGTCTCTTACAGAAAGTCTGTCTACAACAATCTCAATATTATGTTTCTTATTCTTATCAAGCTTAATCTCGTCTGTAAGCTCATACATACTTCCATCAGCAATAACACGCACAAATCCGCTCTTCTTTGCCTGTTCAAATAGCTTTACATGCTCACCCTTTCGTCCACGGACAACAGGTGCAAGAATCTGAATCTTAGTTCTTTCAGGAAGTGCCATAATAACATCAACCATCTGGTCAACTGTCTGTTTGTTGATTTCGCGTCCACATTTTGGACAATGCGGAATACCAATTCTTGCATAGAGAAGTCGGAAATAATCATATATTTCTGTAACAGTTCCAACTGTAGAACGAGGATTCCTGTTAGTTGACTTCTGGTCTATAGATATAGCCGGTGAAAGTCCTTCAATACTGTCAACATCAGGCTTTTCCATCTGTCCCAAGAACTGTCTTGCATATGAAGACAATGATTCCATATATCTTCTCTTACCTTCTGCATATATTGTATCAAATGCAAGACTTGACTTTCCCGAACCTGAAAGTCCTGTAAGCACAACAAGCTTGTCTCTTGGAATATCAACATCTATTCCCTTAAGATTATGCTCTCTTGCACCCTTTATCCTTATACAGTTCTTATAACTGCCTCTTTCTATCTCTTTCTTTAACTTACTATCAGCCATGTTTTTTTCCTTCATAAATATATTTATTAATCTCAATCATCTTGTCACGAAGCTGTGCAGCCTCCTCAAAGTTAAGCTCTGCTGCTGCCTTACGCATGTTCTTCTCAACCTGCACCTTAACCTTCTCAAGCTCTTTGATGCTCATAGATTCATAATCAACCTTAAGCTTTCCGGAAGCATCACCCGGCTCCGCTGCCTTGCTTATGCTTATCAGATCTCTTACTGCCTTCTTGATTGTCTGTGGAGTAATTCCATGCTCATCATTATACTCCTGCTGAATCTTTCTTCTTCGTTCTGTCTCTGAAATAGCCTTTTCCATAGATTCAGTAATCTTGTCTGCATACATGATAACATGTCCCTCTGCATTTCTTGCAGCTCGACCAATCGTCTGTATAAGCGATGTCTCTGTTCTTAAGAAGCCTTCCTTATCAGCATCAAGTATTGCAACAAGGCTGATTTCAGGAATATCCAGACCTTCTCGCAGCAGGTTGATTCCAACAAGAACATCAAATCCATCAAGACGCATATCTCTTATAATCTTCTGACGCTCAAGCGTATCAATATCTGCATGAAGATACTTAACCCTGATTCCTGCCTCTTTAAGATAATCAGTAAGGTCCTCCGCCATTCTCTTGGTAAGTGTAGTAACAAGCACCTTGTTCTTCTTGGCAGTTTCCTTATTAATCTCTGATATAAGGTCATCAATCTGTCCTTCAATCGGCTTAACAGTTATCTCCGGGTCAAGAAGTCCGGTAGGTCTGATAACCTGCTCGGTTCTCATAAGTTCATGCTCTGCCTCGTATGTGCTTGGTGTTGCTGATACGAAAAGCATCTGTGAAATCTTGCTCTCAAACTCGCTGAAATTAAGCGGTCTGTTGTCCTTCGCAGATGGCAGTCTGAAGCCATAATCTACAAGCGTAGTCTTTCTTGACTGGTCACCGGCATACATGCCTCGAATCTGCGGAATAGTGATATGCGACTCATCCACAATAATAAGAAAATCATCTGGAAAATAATCCATCAGCGTATACGGAGGACACCCTGCCGGAAGTCCTGCCAGATGTCTTGAATAATTCTCTATTCCTGAACAAAAGCCTGTCTCCTGCATCATCTCTATATCAAAATTCGTTCTCTCTTCAATTCTCTGTGCCTCTAGAAGCTTATCCTCACTCTTGAAATACTTCACTCTCTCGGCAAGCTCTGCCTTAATGTTCTCAATCGCAGCGTCCATCTTCTCCTTCTCAACAACATAATGTGAGTTAGGGAATATCGCAATATGTTCAAGAACGCCTTTAACTTCGCCTGTAAGGGAATCTATCTCACTTATTCTGTCCACTTCATCACCAAAGAATTCAACTCTTATGGCATCACCTGATGATGATGAAGGATACACTTCAACAACATCGCCTCTTACCCTGAAGGTTCCTCGCTTAAAATCCTGGTCGTTCCTTACATACTGGATATCAATAAGCTTTCTTATGCAATCATCCCTGTCCTTCTCCATTCCCGGACGAAGCGAAATAACCATGTTCTTATAATCAATCGGCGCACCTAATCCATATATACATGAAACCGAAGCAACGATAATAACATCATTTCTTTCAGAAAGTGCCGCTGTTGCCGAATGTCTTAATTTATCAATTTCATCATTAATAGATGAATCCTTCGCAATATAAGTGTCACTCTGAGGTACATAGGCCTCTGGCTGGTAATAATCATAATAGGAGACAAAGTACTCAACCGCATTCTCTGGAAAGAACTCCTTCATCTCCCCATACAACTGCGCTGCCAGTGTCTTATTATGGCTTATAATAAGTGTAGGTTTCTGAACATTCTGTATAATGTTCGCCATTGTAAATGTTTTACCAGAACCAGTTACACCAACTAGAGTCTCAAACTGATTGCCTTCCTCAAAGCCCTTTGTAAGTGCTTCAATAGCCTGCGGCTGGTCGCCCATCGGCTTAAAATCCGAATGTAATACAAATCTGTCCATAAAGCCCTCCCTATTTTGCGAAGCAAAATCCGAACCCCTTGGTGAGGAGAGGGATTTTGCCCTCCTTGTTTTCCAGCATTTTTCTCATTATACAATATAACAGCTAAAAAGTACAGAACAAACATTCGATTTGTCCTGTACTTTATTCCATACTTCTATATTCGTTATTCTGCCGCGCTGACACTCATTTTTCCATTGAGATACTCTACTGCTGCCTTCAACTGCACATCTTCAGTCGCATCATCCGGAAGCTCCACAATACTGTCAGGTGTCACTCCCTTGCCGTGAATATCCTGTCCCTTAGGAGTAAAATATTTGGCAATTGTATACTTAACCGCACTTCCATCAGTAAGCGGACGGATTGTCTGCACAATGCCTTTACCAAATGTCTGTGTTCCGATTATCTGTGCCTTATCATAATCCTGCATTGCACCGGCAAATATCTCAGATGCACTTGCACTATTGCCATTTACCAAAACTGCCATTGGAATATTAAGCTCATGATTATCAGAACCTGAATATTCCTGTCTCTTACCAGACTTAGTCTCTGTATACACGATAAGTCCGTTCGGAAGAATATAATCTAGCATATCAGCCACAGTCTTAAGAACTCCACCAGGATTATTTCTTATATCAATTACAAGTCCTGTAATTCCCTGCTTCTGAAGGTCATCAACAGCCGATTTAAACTGCTCTGTTGTAACATCATCAAACTGTGAAATATAAATATAACCTATATTATTCTCAATCACCTCTGATGAAACAGTCTTAATATCAATCTTGTCTCTTGTAACTGTGAAACTCAGCTTCTCGCCATTTCTCATAACAGTAAGGTTAACATCTGTACCCTTCTCGCCCTTAATAAGGGCAACTGCTACAGAAAGGTCCATTCCTTTAATATCCTCACCATTAACCTCTGTTACCTTATCTCCATTTCTGATACCAGCCTTATATGCTGGTGCATCCTCATATGCCTCTGATATAAGTATTGAACCGTCGTCAGCCTTCTGGCATACCGCACCAATTCCATAGAAAGAACCTGATGTTGACTCCATCATTGACTTATATTCTTCAGGCGTATAATAAACCGTATATTTATCACCATATGCAGCAAGATATGCCTTAAAAATGTTGTCTGCAGCCTTTTCATCATCTACATCATCAAAGTAGAATCCATCTCCAAGCAGCGAATCCAGAGCATTCAGCTTACTTTCAACCTTAGTTCCGATTCCTTCATTATCACTTGTTCCAACATCCTGGACATATATACGTCCATCAATTCCAATATGAAGATTACCACTTCTTATAAGTCCCATGAATACGCATGACAACGCCAGTATCACAACCAGCAGTGTTGCCACAGCACCAATAATAACGCCTTTGCCTAAAGCATGTTTTCTCTTTCGTTCCTGCGCGGCCCCTTCCGAAGAAAAAGGTCTGTTATTATCATATTCCATTGAGTCCTCCTGTTAAGTTGAATTATTTATTAAAATATGGCATGGGATTAACATATGAACCATTGAGCATTACATCAAAATGCAGATGTGCGCCAAATGAATTACCCGTATTACCCATAACACCAAGCTTCTGTCCTTTCGTCACCTGGGCTCCTACTGATACATTTAAACTATCAAGATGCAGGTATCTCGTATACAGTCCATTACCATGATAAATCATCACATAATTACCCGCTGTTGAGTAATACTCGCTCTGTCTGTGTGCAATAACAACTTTACCGTCATAAGCTGCATATACAGGATCACCTGAAACTCCTGCCCTGACCGCTCCAATATCCACACCTTTATGCGGTGAAGTTCTGTCAGATGTATCTCCGTATGGAGAAGTTATTCTTGTACTTGTTGTTGGCCATTTGAAAGTTCCGCCATCATATCTGTTAGACGGAGTAACTCCGCTTGCTTCCTCTGCCTTAATCTTGGCTGTTATAGAAGCAATCTCTGCATCGAGCTTCTTCTCGTCAGCTTCGAGCTGTTTCTTATAAGCCACCTGAGCAGCCGTATTCTTACTCAAAGCATTAAGCTGGGCAGTCTTCTCATTCTGGACAACCTCAAGTGCATCAACCTGTGCCTGAAGTGCCTCCTGACTGGCAGTCAGAGTCTCTTTATCTTCTTCAAGCTTTACTTTAGAAGATGATATCAGATTAATCGTTGACTGATATTCCTCAAGCATCTGTCTGTCATACTCTGATATCTTATTAATATACTCAAATTTATTAAGCATATCCGCCATACTCTCTGATGATAAAAGCACCTCAACATATGTATAATCATTATGCTCATACATAAACTGGATTCGAAGCTTCATAGCCTCATACCGGCTTTCCTTATCAGCCTCAGCCTGCTCAAGCTGTGCCTGTGTCTCCTCAATCTCAGCCTCTAATGTTGCAATCTGGGTATTAATATCATCTAATGACGCTGACAATTCTCCCATCTGGGCATCCAGTCCCTGAATAAGAGATGTAAGGTCTGAACTCTGCGCCTTAAGCTGAGCAATCTTGTCTTCTGCTTCTTTCTTTTTATTCTGTATATCATTCTGCTGGTTCTGGGCATTCTTCAGATCCGATTTATTATCTCCAAATGTAACCTGTGCAAAACAATACGGTATAAGCAACATTACAATCATGAGTGCCGCTGTTATTTTCTTTATTAAATTGTTCCGAAACAGTGCTTTCTCCATACAGCCACTCCTTTACCATAATTAAAATGTTTTCTAAAAACAAACAGGGACTTCTGCATCCGTTTGCAAAAGCCCCCAAAAACTATCCGAAACTATACATCGGCATGCTTTCTTACAGCAAAGAAACTTCCTATAAGACCAATACCAATTCCAAGAATAACAGCTACCGGAATAAGTACCTCAAATACTTCTGATGCTGGCATAAATGCTAATATATTCTGTAAAACAGAGAATTTTCCAAGAACAAAATTAACAACCCCACCATAAATATATCTCAATATTGCTACCGGAATAATAGCACCTATAAGTCCTATAACAATACCTTCTACGAAGAATGGTGCATTAACAAATGCATCTGTAGCTCCTATATATTTCATGATTGATATCTCATCTTTTCGTACCGTAATACCAATGACGATTGTATTAGTAATAAGGAATATAGATACTGCCAGAAGAACAACAATTACTGCAACTGCAACATAACTTACAAGTCTTGCTGCACTGGCAAGTCCGCTTGCTGTAACCTCTGAACGGTTAACCTGTCTTATTCCATCCTTATTCTCAAGATACTTAACCAGTGTACCCTGATTACTTGCATCTTTAAGATATACTTCATAAGAAGAAGAATTAGCTAAAGGATTATCATCCTTGAAGCCTTCTGCAAGTTCAGGATATGCGGCGAAATACTCACCTTTGAAGCTTTCCCATGCATCATCAGCTGATACATATTGAACTCTTGATACTTCTTCTCTTTTGCTTATATCATCTCCAAGCTTCTTAATATCTGTCTCGCTGAGATTTTCATCAAAGAAAACTGTTACACAGACCTCTGTCTCGGCCTTCTTAATCATATACTGAAAATTAACCACTATAGAATAGAATACTCCAAAAAGGAATATACATGCTGTAATTGTTGCTATTGATGCCAGTGAGAACATCTTATTACGATGGATGTTCTTAAATCCATCTTTAATATGATATGCTAATGACCTAATCTTCATAGAAATAACCACCCTTTTCCTGATCGCTGATAATCTTTCCTTCACTCATAGTAATAGTTCTCTTCTTCATCTGCTGAACTATCTCCATATTATGGGTAACTACAAGTACTGTTGTTCCCTGCTTATTAACCTGATTAAGAATCTTCATGATTTCATTAGAATTGGCAGGATCAAGGTTACCTGTTGGCTCGTCGCACAACAATATAGCCGGCTTGTTAACCAGCGCTCTTGCAATTGCGATTCTCTGCTGCTCACCACCTGATAACTCATTAGGAAAAGCCTTGTATTTGTCAAGAAGTCCTACCATAGAAAGCATCGCAAGTACTCTTGACTTAATCTTTCTGTTAGGAGCTTCTACTACCTTCTGTGCAAATGCGATATTCTCATATACGTTTCTGTCCGGTAACAGACGGAAATCCTGGAATACTACACCAATATCTCTTCTAAGATACGGAAGCTTCTTTCTTGTTATCTTATTGAGATATTTCTTATTAACATATATCTTACCTGATGTAGGATCTAATTCCTTAAGTAATAGTTTGATAAGAGTCGACTTACCTGAACCACTCTTACCTACTATAAATACGAATTCACCTTTCTGGATGTGAAGATTAATTCCATTAAGCGCAGCAACGCCAGTGGAATATGTCTTCGTAACATCTTCCATGATTATCATGTATCATTTCCTCCAAAAATCACTAAAATGTATCTTTACTTTCCATATACTTCATGTACTTAACTACCATAAGAGCAATCTTAAATGTTATTGCATCATCAAACACTCTGAGGTCAAGCCCGGTTATCTTCTGTATTTTATCAAGTCTGTAAACAAGTGTATTTCTATGGATGTAAAGCTGTCTTGATGTTTCTGAAACATTAAGGCTGTTCTCAAAGAACTTGTTAATTGTTGACAAAGTCTCATCATCAAAATCATCAGGAGCCTTTCCTTCAAATATCTCCTTAATGAACATCTGACATAATGGTATAGGAAGCTGATATATAAGACGGCCTATTCCTAATCTGTTGTAAGCAACAACATTCTTGTTGCTGTAGAAAATTTTTCCAACATCAAGTGCCATCTTAGCTTCCTTGTAAGATCTTGAAACCTCTCTTATATCATTAACAATTGTACCATAAGCAACATGTGCCGCACTCATCGCCTCAGTGCTTAACATATCAATTATAACATCAGCTGTCTTATCAAGTTCTTCATATGATTCATTACCCTTAACTTCCTTAACAAGAATTATACTCTTCTCGTCAACTGCTGTAATGAAATCTCTTGTTTTATTAGCAAAAAGAGTTCTTACTGTCTCTAAAGCATTAGTATCCTTCTCGTGCTTAGTCTCAATAATATATACAACTCTCTTAACATCAGTTTCAATATGAAGTTTCTCTGCTCTTGTATACATATCAACGCGAAGAAGATTATCAAGAAGAAGATTCTTGATAAAGTTATCCTTATCAAATCTTTCCTTATATGCCACAAGTAAATTCTGTATCTGAAATGCAGTAAGCTTTCCAACCATATATACATCATCACTTGTTCCTCTTGCCATGATTATATATTCAAGATTGCCATCATCTTCAACCTTAAAAAACTGAAAACCATTAACTGCCTGACTTTCTGCTGGCGAATCAATAAAACTAATCGCATCCGCAAGGCATTCTGAAACATTATCAAAAGTCTTGGCTGCAACATTCTTATCTGCATCCACAATGCACAAATCCACTCGTGAAATAGCCTTAAGTCCCTCTACAGTTGTCTGTAAAATTCTATTAGATATCATTGTTATCCCTTTCTGTCTACCACTTACCTTTTATTCGTACATATTCTATCTTATTGTAAAGCAAAACGGCAAAAAAAAAAAGGGGAAATGCAAATTTATTGCATTTCCCTTTCATAATTAAGATTCATTTAATAATTAGTGTGTGATAACGATTTCTGTTTCCTTATCAAATACATGAAGTCTTTCAACATCCATAGCAAATGTTACTTCATCACCTGGTCTTGCTGTTGTACGAGGATTAACCTTTGCTGTACATGTTACATCACCAATTTCATAGTGAAGGTTAACTTCTGCACCAAGTAATTCGTATACCTTAACTGTAGCTGTGAACTTAGAATCAGCATTCTTTGCGATGAATTCTGCATCATCCTTAACATCTTCTGGACGGATACCAACTACAACTGTCTTACCAACATAGTTGCCATCGATAAGCTTCTTGCTCTTCTCAGCTGGAAGTGTAATTGTAACTGTATCAGAAAGTACAAGGTCAACCTGTGAACCATTAGCCTTAACTTCTGCATCGATAAGGTTCATCTGAGGTGATCCGATGAATCCAGCAACGAAGATGTTGTTAGGTGTATTGTAAAGGTTCTGAGGTGTATCTACCTGCTGAATGATACCATCCTTAAGAACTACGATTCTTGTACCAAGTGTCATAGCCTCTGTCTGGTCATGTGT
>OHKP01000887.1_pt1 | contig 14497 bp, 9 predicted proteins | sample 1568861 | NCBI WGS metagenome assembly OHKP01 (sample SAMEA3879524, study PRJEB24766) | human gut metagenome | biome: human-associated habitat; feature: feces | place: USA | collected 1985/1987 | reverse complement strand
TATATTCTTTCGCTTTTTCATAGAAATACTTGTTAACCTCTTCACTATGATAACTAGAGAAACATTCAACACCCTGTAATCCTAATTTAACCATTTCATCTAGTAATTCAAACTGTCCTTTAAGATTATTCCCCGGATGGGCTAAGACTGCAACTCCGCCATGTTCATTAATCAGTTTAATTGTCTCTTCTAATGTAGGAAACTCAATCTCCGTATAACAAGGTTTACCCTGTGCATAATAATCCCAATAGAAATTCACAAAAGGATTATCACTTCTAGATCCATTTTCACGATAAGGTTTTAATAATTTATGATCAATATAACGTGGATCATTTAATAAGGCTTCACCAAACATTTCCCCTGTATAAACACCATTAGAAGATAAGTCATCTAATTGTGCTTTCTCTAATTCAAAACCTAAATCATTAGTCAATTCTAGTTTCTTTAAGCTGCATGTCTGTTCCTGTTTCTCAATATTTTCACCTAACTTATTAAATTCTTCTGAATCATCAATACCATATCCTACAACATGAAGATTCACACCCTTATAGGTACAATCTACTTCAATGGCTGGTATATAATTCATACCTAATTCCTTGCATTTTAAAGATGCTTCATTGTTGGCTTTAATCCAGTTATGATCTGTAATAGCCATAATCTGGATACCTGACTGGTGACACATATCTACTAACTGTGTTGGTGTATATTCACCATCATCACTATAGAAACTATGCATATGTAAATCAATAATACTCATACTATTCTCCTCTCATATATATTCATCATATCATGAACAACAATCAACTTCAGATAATTCATGTCTTATCATTCATTTTACGTGACAAATATTAATCATTGTGATAATTTATTTGAAAAGGAGTTGGTTTTATGAATTTATCTCATCGTACTGATACATTTACTGATTCAGTAATAAGAAGAATGACAAGGATTGCCAACAGGTACGGTGCGGTGAATCTGTCACAGGGATTTCCTGACTTTGACCCGCCGAAGGCTATGACGGACAGGCTTGCGCAGGTTGCGGCAGAAGGTCCTCATCAGTATGCGCTTACATGGGGCGCACAGAATTTCAGGGAAGCACTTGCCGATAAATATGAACATTTTTCGGGAATAAAGGTTGATCCGGACAGCGAGATTGTTGTCACATGCGGAAGTACGGAAGCTATGATGGCATCTATGATGTCGGTGGTTAATCCCGGAGATAAGGTGGTAATATTCTCACCATTTTATGAGAATTACGGGGCTGATACGATTCTGTCAGGAGCACAGCCGATATATGTACCGCTTGTTCCGCCGGCATTTGATTTTGACGCGGAGCTTCTTGAGGATGCATTCAGACAGGGTGCAAAGGCACTTATACTGTGTAATCCTTCCAATCCTTGCGGCAAGGTATTTACATATGACGAGCTTAAGATAATTGCAGATCTTGCGATAAAGTATGATGCATATGTTATCACGGATGAGGTGTATGAGCATATAGTCTATGCACCTAATAAGCATATTTACATGGCATCGCTTCCGGGCATGAGGGAGAGGACAATAGTATGTAATTCCCTTTCAAAGACATACTCAATTACAGGCTGGAGACTTGGTTATGTTATTGCCAATCCACAGGTTATTGACCGTGTCAAAAAGGTTCATGATTTCCTTACTGTCGGAGCGGCAGCACCGCTTATGGAGGCTGCGGTTACGGGGCTTAAGTTCGGTGATGATTATTATGAAGGGCTTGCCGCGCATTATACGCATATGAAGGAGCTGTTCTGCGGCGGCCTTAAGAATCTCGGATTTACATTTACAGAGCCGCAGGGAGCATATTATGTACTGATGGATGTGTCGGAATTCGGCGTAAAGGATGATGTTAAGTTCTGCGAATGGATGACTGAGCATGTGGGAGTGGCAGCAGTTCCCGGCTCAAGCTTCTTCAGGGAGGATGTACATAACCTTATAAGATTCCATTTTGCAAAGAAGGACGAGACGCTTAATGCGGCACTTGATAATCTTGCAACACTGAGGGCAAAGGCTGATGGCTTCAAAGAGTGATGAGACGGTCAGCTACATTAAAAATGAAGAATTCACAGCCGCAAAGAATAAAGTGGTGGGTGTCATCCGTGAAAAAAGCGGAATAGGGACTCTTGGCGAGAAGACGGTGCATGCGATACTCAAGAATATGTACGAGCCTGATGATAATTATCAGGAGGTTGCCATAGAAGGCTACGTTGCAGACATCTGCAATAATGACGGAATAACAGAGATACAGACAGCCAATTTTAATAAGCTGCGGCAGAAGCTTGCGGTCTTTCTTAATCTATATCCGGTTACAGTGGTATATCCGATTCCTTATACCAAATGGCTTTCGTGGATAGACCCGCAGACGGGAGAGACAGGGAAACGGCGCAAGGCACCTAAGAAATGGAATGCATATTACGCATTTTATGAGCTGTACAAGATAAAGGATTTTCTTAAGAATCCCAATCTTAAACTTCGTATCGTGCTGATGGATATTGAGGAGTACAGGCTCCTTAACGGATGGAACGAGACGAGAAAGCGCGGCTCAACAAGATATGACAGAATCCCGCTCGGAATAAGGGAGGAGACTGTCATTGAACAGCCTGAGGATTATCTGCAGTTTGTGCCTTATGAACTGGATTCGCTTGAAGGCGGCTTTGATTCGGCTGCATTTGCAAAGGCGGCGCATATTGATGTGAAGACGGCAAGGCAGGTGCTCAATATACTCTATTATGTCGGAGCGGTAAGAAGGACAGGTAAAAAAGGCAATTCGTATATTTATGAAGGAGTGTCGGACTGGTGAAAAGAATAGAGGATAAGGATATCCTTCCATATAATTTTTTTGCTTACAAAGGGATATACACAGGTGCGCTTGGCAATATGCGCTACAGGATATGGCGTACGGGAGAAAAGCCGGATTTCATACTTGTGGCATGTGCATGGGCGGGGCCTATGGCGTATGCATATATTCCGGATGAGGATAAGACAACGGCTGAGTTTGAGGCTTCGGAAGAAGGCAGGCTTGCTGCGATAGAGTGGCTTAATGAAGAATATGAAAAAGGCAGTTGGGAGCCGAAGGAACATTAAGTATGTATGTCATTAAAGATGGTGCAATCAGGATATCGGTAAGAAATCTTGTTGAATTCGTGTATAACAGCGGAGATATTGATAACAGGACAGGCTCCTCGCAGGATGTTGCAAGAATGCAGGAGGGCGCCAGAATACACCGGGCGATACAGAAGAAGTCCGGTGCGGATTATGCTGCCGAGGTTCCTTTTAAGATAAATATACCGGTGCATGATTCGTATATAATAGCTCTTGAAGGCAGGGCTGACGGCGTTATATCATCAGGTGATGAAGAAAATCCCGATGTGTGCATCGATGAGATTAAGACAGTAACCGGCGATGTCGGCAGGGTAAAAGAGCCGGTGTATGTGCATAAGGCGCAGGCCATGTGCTACGCATATATCTGTTCATGCGAGATGGAGCTTGAACGTATCCGCATAAGAATGACATACTGCAGCATTGATGATGAAGCGGTTAAGTATTTTTATGAGGATTTTTCGTTTGATGAGATTGAAAAATGGTTCAACGGGCTTATAGAAGAATTCTCAAAATGGACGGATTTTGTATTTGAGGAGAGGGATAAGCGCAATGCTTCGATAAAGGGGCTTAAGTTTCCGTTTCCATACAGACCGGGACAGAAGGAGCTTGCGGCAAGCGTGTACAGGGCATGTGCGTCAGGCAGCAATCTTTATATAGAAGCTCCGACCGGAACAGGCAAGACGGTATCTACGATATATCCGGCTGTTATGGCGGTCGGTGAAGGGCATGGGGACAAGATATTTTATCTTACGGCTAAGACGATAACAAGAACCGTTGCTGAACAGACATACGGAATACTGCGTGAGGGCGGGCTTCATTACAGGACTGTCACGCTTACTGCAAGGGATAAGGTGTGCATACTTGAGGAGCGCAACTGCAATCCTGATGCGTGTCCGTATGCAAAGGGACATTTTGACCGTGTAAATGATGCTGTTTATGATGTCATTACGCATGAGACGGCCATAACGCGTGACATTATCGTAAAATACGCTGCATTGCACAATGTATGCCCGTTTGAGCTGTCTCTTGATATATCGCTGTGGTGTGACGGAATTATATGTGATTACAATTATGTATTTGATCCTAATGTAAGACTGAAGCGTTTCTTTGCGGACGGAATGAGCGGCGGATATATATTTCTTGTAGATGAGGCACACAACCTTGTTGACAGGGGAAGAAGCATGTACAGTGCTGCGGTTGTGAAAGAGGATTTCCTTGAGGCACGCAAATATGTAAAAGGAATCGATAAAGGGCTTGCCTCGGCCCTCGATAAATGCAACAAAGACATGCTTGAATTTAAAAGGGAATGCGGGGATTACAATGTAATCAGCAGCGTGTCGGCATTTGCAATGCATCTTGAACGGGCATATTCGATGCTGCAGAAGTTCCTCGATAAAAACAGGCAGAATCCGCATATTGATTACAGGGAACGCCTGATGGAGATATTTCTTTCAATCAGGCATTTTCTTAATATGCATGATCTGCTGACCGATAAATACGTGATATATACGGAGCATGATTCACAGGGGCAGTTCTTTGTCAGGCTGTTCTGCGTCGACCCTTCGGATAATCTTAATTCATGTATAGAGCAGGGAATATGCGCAGTGCTGTTCTCGGCAACGCTTCTTCCGGTCAGATATTTCAAGGAAATGCTTACCGGCAAGGCTGACGATATGGCGGTATACGCAAAATCTTCATTTGATACCGATATGCGCCGTATAATTGTAGGGCGTGATGTGAGCAGCAGATATTCAAGACGCGGTGATGCTGAGTACAGAAAAATTGCGGAATATATATTTGCAGTTACAGACGCAAAACGCGGTAATTATATGGTGTTCTTTCCATCATATGGCTTTATGCAGTCGGTACTTAAGGTTATATATGATATGACTGACGAGGGCTGCTTCCCTGATGAATTTGAACAAAGCATAATGTGTCAGGATTCATCAATGAACGAGGAGGGGCGCGAGAACTTCCTGAAGGCATTTGACAACGGAGCCGGTGATGCCGTGACAGGCTTCTGTGTTATGGGCGGCATATTCTCGGAGGGAATAGACCTGAAGAACGAGCAGCTTATAGGCGCAGTAATAGTCGGCGCGGGACTTCCGATGGTATGTACAGAGCAGAAGCTCTTGCAGGAGTATTTTGACGATTCCGGCAAAAACGGATTCGACTATGCGTATGTATATCCCGGCATGAATAAGGTCATGCAGGCAGCGGGACGCGTCATCCGCACAGAAGAAGACAGAGGAGTCATAGCCCTGCTCGACGAACGATTCCTGTACAGAGAATACCGTGACATATTCCCAAGAGAATGGAACAATTACATTGCTGTCCGCAAAGAGCAGGCAGCGCAGACGTTGCGTGAATTCTGGGAGAGCGTATGAGTTCCCCACAATAGCCCATTGCATTAAGTCATATACAATGATAAGATATAATTATCTGTGTATTAATGAGGTAGATATGATTAATGAAGTTGTTTCGGTTAAGATGCCGGTAAAAGAAAAAATCAGAATACTTAAGAATCATTTTGAACCGGAGAATGCTACCGGGAGAGAAGCGAGGCTTTCACTTGTTACAGGCATTCATGGTGATGAACTTGACGGACAGTATGTGTGTTATGAAGTAATAAGACAGATTAAGGCACATCCTGAACTGCTTACGGGAACGGTTGACGTGTATCCGTGCATTAACCCTCTCGGAATGGACATGGGAGCGAGAGGAATTCCGATGTTTGACCTTGATATGAACAGGGTATTTCCGGGAGATAATAATGGTGCAATGGCTGAATATGTTGCGGCAGAGGTTGTCAATGACATAATAGGAAGTGATTTGTGCATTGATGTACATTCAAGTAACGTATACATAAAAGAGGCACCGCAGGTACGACTTAATGAAGACTGTGCGGACAAGCTTCTTCCGTATGCCAAGATTATGAATGCGGATTTTGTATGGGTATATTCATCAATTACGGTACGTGAGGCAACACTTGCATACAGCCTTAACAAGCTTGGTGTTCCGACACTTGTAACAGAGATGGGAGTCGGATTAAGAATAAATAATGCATATTGCAGACAACTCATAGACGGAATATTTAATATAATGATAGAGCTCGGAATATGGCAGGGAGAAAGACCGGCGGTTAAGGAGCCTATAATGTCAACAGAAGGACAGGTGGATTTTATACATGCTGAGCATGCCGGACTCTTTGTATCAGCTCTCGGTGAGCAGATGGGACACATTAAAAAGGGAGAACGGATAGGTGATATAATAAGTCCTGTTGATGGAGAGATTCTTCAGGAGATAATATCGCCGGCTGACGGAATTGTATTTTCGTTAAGAGAGAATCCGGTCATTTACAAAGGAACACTTCTTGCACGTGTATATGCAGTGCGTTAGGCATATGCATATCTGTATGGGAGAAAGTTAAGATGAAGAGCAGAGGCGTTTGGGATTATTATGCATAAAGAAGTTTTGTTTTCGGTAGAGGGACTTTACCGTGAAGATAATGAGATAACAGGATACAGATTCGGGCATGGAGAGAAGGCTGCATGTATAATAGGGGCAATGAGAGGCAATGAGCTTCAGCAGCTTTATATATGCTCGCAGCTTATCAGGACACTTAAGACGCTTGAGGAGCATGGTGCCATATCACATAATAAGGAGATACTTGTTGTTCCTACAGTTAATATGTACGGAATTAATGTTGAAAAGCGTTTCTGGCCGATTGATAATGTTGATATCAACAGATGCTTTCCGGGTGACATGAACGCGGATTCTCCAAAGAGGATAGCAAAGGCATTATTTGACAGTGTACAGGGTTACAGCTACGGCATACAGTTTGCATCATTTTATATGCCGGGAGATTTTATCCCCCATGTAAGAATGATGGAGACAGGCTTTCAGAGTCCAAGTCTTGCCAATCTGTTTGGATTACAGTATGTTGTAACGCGTAAGCCGAAGCCGATGGACACAGTCACACTCAATTACAGCTGGCAGATGAATGGCACGAATGCATTTTCAATATATACCAATGCAACGGACACAGTTGATGAGAAGTCAGCAAGACAGGCTGTGTCAGCTGTGCTTCGATTCCTTACAAGAATGGGAATTGTCAAATATAACAATCACAGCGGTTATATAGCAAGTGTGATAGAGGAGCATGAGCTTATGCCTGTCAAGTCTGATACGGCAGGTTTTTATAAAAGGCTCAAGGAACCGGGGGATCCGGTGTATCACGGAGATGTGATTGCACAGGTAACGGATCCGTACGAGGGAGAGGTAATTAGAGAGATAACGTCGCCTACGGACGGAATTATATTCTTTGCACATACGGCACCGATGGTAATGGAGAATGCAGTCATATACAAAATTATCAGAAGGATGCACGAATAATTGTTAAAAGAATTAAGCATTTTCATAATATAAAAATTATTTGCGGCTTGAGAAATAGCCGCAATAATGATAAAATTAAAGCTTATTAAAGAACTATGGAGGTCTACCGATGAGTAGCGTAAGAAGAGTTTATGTTGAAAAGAAGGCACCATATGCCGTCAAAGCCAAGGAACTCGCTGATGAGATAAGGGGTTATCTTGGAGTTGAAACTGTAACAGACGTAAGAGTACTGATTCGTTATGATATTGAGAATCTGTCAGATGATACTTACAATAAGGCACTTACAACTGTATTTTCAGAGCCGCCTGTAGATAATGTATATGAGATGACATTTGAGTCGGGCGCAGATGATTTTATCTATTCCGTAGAGTTCCTTCCGGGACAGTTTGACCAGAGAGCGGATTCGGCAGAACAGTGTGTTAAGTTCTTTAATGCAGAAGAAAAGCCTGTAATCAAGTCTGCTACAACATATGTAATCAGTGGTAAGCTTACAGATGAGCAGAAAGAACAGATTATGGGACTCTGTATCAACCCTGTAGATTCACGTAAGGCAGATGAGGCAGTCCCTGAGACTCTTATCACTAAGTTTGCAGTACCGGCAGATGTCAAGGTGTTTGACGGATTCAAGGATATGCCTGAGGGTGAGCTTAAGAAGCTTTATGATTCACTCGGACTTGCAATGACATTCAAGGATTTCCTTCATATACAGAATTATTTTCATGATGAGGAACACAGAGATCCTACTATGACGGAGATTCGTGTATTGGATACATACTGGTCAGATCACTGCCGTCATACAACATTTTCAACAGAACTCACAGACGTTACTTTTAAGGACGGCTATTACAGAAAGCCTATGGAGGCTACATATAATCAGTATCTCGCTGACCGTGCACAGATTTTCAAGGGACGTAAGGATAAGTTCGTATGTCTTATGGATCTTGCACTTATGGCAATGCGTAAGCTTAAGGCAGAGGGTAAGCTCGCAGACCAGGAGGAATCAGACGAGATTAATGCATGCAGTATCGTGGTACCTGTAGAGGTTGACGGTAAGACAGAGGAATGGCTTGTTAATTTCAAGAATGAGACACATAACCATCCTACTGAGATTGAGCCGTTCGGTGGTGCTGCAACATGCCTTGGCGGTGCAATCCGTGACCCATTGTCGGGACGTACATATGTATATCAGGCTATGCGTGTTACAGGTGCCGCTGATCCTACGGTTCCTATGTCAGAGACGCTTCACGGCAAGCTCCCACAGAAGAAGCTTGTTACAGGCGCTGCTAACGGCTACAGCTCATATGGTAACCAGATCGGACTTGCGACAGGCTATGTTAAGGAGATTTATCATCCTGATTATGTTGCAAAGAGAATGGAGATCGGTGCTGTTATGGGTGCTGCTCCAAGACGTGCAGTCATCCGTGAGACATCAGATCCGGGCGATATCATAATCCTTCTCGGCGGACGTACCGGACGTGACGGCTGCGGCGGTGCTACAGGTTCATCCAAGGTACACACAGAGAAGTCTATTGAGACATGCGGTGCTGAGGTTCAGAAGGGTAATGCACCTACAGAGCGTAAGATTCAGAGACTTTTCAGAAGAGAAGAGGTAAGCTGCCTTATAAAGAAATGTAATGATTTCGGTGCAGGCGGTGTATCGGTTGCAATCGGTGAGCTTGCAGACGGTCTTAAGGTTGACCTTGATAAGGTTCCTAAGAAGTATGAAGGCCTTGACGGAACTGAGCTTGCTATCTCTGAGTCACAGGAGAGAATGGCAGTTGTAGTTGCACCTAAGGATGTTAAGAAGTTCCTTGAATATGCTGCGGAAGAGAACCTTGAAGCAGTTGAGGTTGCTGTAGTAACTGAATCACCAAGACTTGTTCTTAGCTGGAGAGGCAAGGACATCGTTAATATTTCAAGAGCATTTCTTGATACAAACGGAGCACATCAGGAGACTAAGGTACTCGTTGATATCCCTGAGAAGAAGGGTGATGAGGTGCTTGATGATAAGAGCTTTACTGAGTGTGAAGAGAAGAATATAGAGGCAGATGTTAAGGCTAAGTGGCTTAAGACACTTAATGATCTTAATGTATGTTCACAGAAGGGACTTGTAGAACGATTTGATTCATCAATCGGTGCAGGTTCAGTATATATGCCATATGGCGGTAAGTACCAGCTCACTGAGGTACAGACAATGGTAGCGAAGCTTCCTGTACTTAAGGGAACATGTGATACAGTAACTATGATGAGCTACGGATTCGATCCATATCTCTCATCATGGAGCCCATACCACGGTGCAATCTATGCGGTTATCGAATCAGTTGCCAAGATTGTTGCCGCAGGCGGCGATTTTAATAAGATTCGTTTTACATATCAGGAATATTTCAGAAGAATGACAGAAGATCCTTCACGCTGGAGCCAGCCATTTGCCGCACTTCTCGGTGCTTATAATGCGCAGCTCGGCTTTGGACTTCCATCTATCGGTGGTAAGGATTCAATGTCAGGAACATTCAATGAGATAGATGTTCCGCCTACACTCGTTTCATTTGCCGTAGATGTTGCAAAGGAGGCAGATATAATTACTCCTGAGCTTAAGGCAGCAGGCAATAAGCTTGTTATGTTCAGAATTGCCAGGGATGAGTATGACCTTCCTGATTATGATCAGATTAAGAAGCTCTATAATGCAGTCCATGACATGATTCAGAATAAGACAATCGTGTCAGCTTATGTTCCGGACAGAACAGGTATTGTTGCAGCAGTCAGCAAGATGGCATTCGGTAATAAGCTCGGAGTTGCATTTAACAGTGAGCTTAAGGCTGCACAATTATTCTCACCTGAGTTTGGATGCATTATAGCTGAGGTTCCTGCTGATAAGCTTGGCAGTGTAACAGAGAGCTATACACTTGTGGGTGAAGTTAATGATTCAGCAGCATTTACATACGGTAATGTAACTGTAACTATGGATGAAGCCCTTAAGGCATGGACAGAGAAGCTTGATAAGGTATTCCCTGCCAAGGCAGCAAAGAGTGATTCAGCAGTCGTAGAGACAAAGCTTTACGATACAAAGGATATCCATATCTGCAAGAATAAGGTAGCAAAGCCTACAGTATTTATTCCGGTATTTCCGGGTACTAACTGCGAATATGACAGCACTAAGGCATTCGAGAGAGCCGGTGCCAATGTTATCGTAAAGGTATTCAGGAATCTTGATGCACAGGGAATCAGAGATTCTGTTGATGAGTTCACAAATGCAATTGACCAGTCACAGATTATTATGTTCCCGGGAGGATTCTCAGCCGGTGATGAGCCTGATGGTTCAGCCAAGTTCTTTGCAACTGCATTCCGTAATGCAAAGATGAAGGAAGCTGTACAGAAGCTGCTTGATGAGAGAGACGGACTTGCACTTGGTATCTGTAACGGATTCCAGGCACTGATTAAGCTTGGTCTTGTGCCTGAAGGTAAGATTGTAGGACAGAATGCCGATTCTCCGACACTTACATTCAACACAATCAACCGTCATATATCAAGAATGGTATATACAAAGGTTGTTACCAACAAGTCACCTTGGCTTGCAGGTGCAGAACTTGGCGGAGTTTATGTAACTCCTGCATCACACGGGGAAGGACGTTTTGTTGCTCCTAAGGAGTGGATTGACAAGCTCTTTGCCAACGGACAGGTTGCTACACAGTACTGTGATCCTGAAGGCAATGTTACTATGGACAGTGAGTGGAATGTCAACGGTTCATACATGGCTATCGAGGGTATTACAAGTCCTGACGGACGCTGCCTTGGTAAGATGGCACATGTTGAGAGACGCGGCAGAAGCGTTGCAATCAATATCTATGGTGAGCAGGATCTTAAGATATTTGAGTCAGGTGTTAAGTATTTCCAGTAGGATTATTCTAAGCAGCAGTGACTGATTTTAGATACAATTAGATATTAAAAATTACTGACCTTGCAGAGAAGAGCAATCCAATCTGCAAGGTTTTTTTGTGAAAGTATAAATGCTGGAATAAACTTTCACTTCTGTTTTTTCTTGACTTCTCAAAGTCATATGATAAAATGTTTTTATGTGTTTTATGGTATTCGGGTGTATTGCGCCCAAATGCGATTTTTCGCTGGAAATAGCCAGAATATAGGAGGAGTGTTATGGCAGAAGTACGTTATAACCATAAGGAAGTAGAGAAAAAGTGGCGCGGTAACTGGCAGGCAAAGCCGATTAACGTGAACGATGGCAAGAAGCCAAAGTATTATTGTCTTGATATGTTCCCATATCCGTCAGGAAGTGGTCTTCATGTAGGACATTGGAGAGGATATGTTATCAGTGATGTATGGAGCCGTTACAAGATGCTCCACGGATATTATGTAATTCATCCGATGGGCTGGGATGCATTCGGTCTTCCGGCAGAGAACTACGCTATTAAGACAGGAGTTCACCCTAAGATATCTACAGCAAGCAATGTTGCTAATATAAAGAGACAGATTAAGGAAATCTCAGCAGTATATGACTGGGATATGGAAGTTAACACAACAGACCCTGAGTTCTATAAGTGGACACAGTGGATATTCGTTAAGATGTTCAAGGCTGGTCTTGCTTATGAGAAGGAGATGCCTATTAACTGGTGTCCGTCATGTAAGACAGGTCTTGCAAATGAGGAAGTAGTAAATGGATGCTGTGAGAGATGTCATTCAGTTGTTACCAAGAAGAATCTTAAGCAGTGGATGCTTAAGATTACAGCTTATGCAGACAGACTTCTTGATGATCTCGACAAGCTTGACTGGCCTGAGAAGGTTAAGAAGATGCAGACAGACTGGATCGGACGTTCATACGGTGCAGAGGTTGATTTCAAGGTTGAAGGAACAGATGACAGCATAACTGTATATACAACACGTCCTGATACACTCTATGGTGCAACATTCATGGTGCTTGCTCCTGAGCATAAGATGGCTAAGCAGCTTGCTACGGATGAGACACGCAAGGCTGTTGACGATTACATTTACAGAGCATCAACACGTTCTAATATCGACAGAATGCAGGATAAGGAAAAGACAGGTGTGTTCACGGGAAGCTATGCTATTAATCCTCTGAACGGAGCTAAGGTTCCAATCTGGCTTTCAGATTATGTACTTGCTGATTACGGTACAGGCGCAATTATGTGTGTACCTGCACATGATGACAGAGACTTTGAATTTGCCAAGAAGTTCGACCTTCCAATCATTCAGGTAATTGCTAAGGATGGTAAGGAAATCGAGAACATGACAGAAGCATATACAGAAGCTGCCGGAACAATGATTAATTCAGGCGACTGGAATGGTATGGAATCTTCAGTACTTAAGAAGGAAGCTCCTGCTATGATAGAGAAGATGGGCTTCGGAAGAAAGACAACGAACTACAAGCTTCGTGACTGGGTATTCTCAAGACAGAGATACTGGGGTGAGCCGATTCCTATAGTACACTGCCCTGACTGTGGCTGTGTTCCTGTACCTGAGGATCAGCTTCCGCTTCTTCTTCCTGAGGTTGAGAAGTATGAGCCTACAGGAACAGGTGAGTCACCACTTGCTGCAATTGATGAATGGGTTAATACAACATGTCCATGCTGTGGCAAGCCTGCTAAGAGAGAGACTAATACAATGCCTCAGTGGGCAGGTTCTTCATGGTATTTCTTAAGATATGTTGACAATAAGAATGATAAGGAGCTTGTAAGCCGTGAGAAGGCTGATAAGTATCTTCCTGTAGATATGTATATCGGTGGTGTAGAGCATGCGGTTCTTCATCTTCTGTATTCAAGATTCTACACAAAGTTCCTTCATGACATCGGAGTTATTGACTTTGACGAGCCATTCAAGAAGCTCTTTAATCAGGGTATGATCTGCAAGAAGCCTGATGATATTGAGAAGTATGGTACTAAGGCTATGAAGATGAGTAAGTCAATGGGCAATGTTGTATCGCCTGATACACTTGTTAATGACTACGGCTGTGATTCACTGAGAATGTATGAGCTCTTTGTAGGACCACCTGAGACAGATGCAGAGTGGGATGACAGAGGTATTGACGGTGTCCGCAGATTCATCACACGTTTCTGGAATCTTGTACATGAGAATGCCGGCAAGAATGTTCCTGAGACAGATGAGTGTACAAAGCTTCAGCATAAGATGGTTCATGATATTACTGAGCGTCTTGAAAGCTTCAGCCTTAATACTGTAATAAGCGGTTTCATGGAATACAACAATAAGTTCATTGAGCTTGCAAAGAAGCAGGGCGGAATAGATAAGAAGACTCTTGAGATAATGGTAACACTTCTTGCTCCGTTTGCACCTCACGTAGCTGAGGAACTCTGGGAGGTACTCGGACATGATACAAGCGTATTCGAGAACAACAGATGGCCGGAGTATGATGAAGATGCAATGAAGGATAATGAGGTTGAGATTGCTGTACAGCTTAACGGCAAGACAAAGACTGTAATTACAATCGCAGCAGACGCAGCTAAGGATGATGTGCTTGCAGCAGGCAAGGCAGCGCTTGGTGATAAGCTTACAGGCTCAATTATCAAGGAAATCTATGTTCCGGGCAAGATTGTCAACATCGTTGCAAAGTAAGCCGAAGGCATATACACCATGACATTCGGACAGATATTGATAATAATTGCCATTATCTGGCTTATACTGATTAATCTTATAGCATTTGCAGCGTATGGAATGGATAAGAGGAAAGCAGTTAAGGGACAGTGGCGTATACCGGAAGCAACGCTTATCGGGCTTGCCCTTGCGGGCGGCCCGGTAGGTGCTTATGCCGGTATGAAAGTATTTCACCATAAGACAAAGCACGCGAAGTTTACAATAGGCGTGCCGGTAATAATGGCTGCATGGATAGCAGCTGTCATATTTCTACTGATTCATAATGTTTAACATCATATTGATTTGCTGGCGTTGTGCAGGCGTTGCCTCCGACATCAGCGAATCAATTATTATTTTC
>OHKP01000886.1_pt1 | contig 14497 bp, 16 predicted proteins | sample 1568861 | NCBI WGS metagenome assembly OHKP01 (sample SAMEA3879524, study PRJEB24766) | human gut metagenome | biome: human-associated habitat; feature: feces | place: USA | collected 1985/1987 | reverse complement strand
CGAAATATGAGAAATAAATTTCGTAAATCTAAAAAATGTGAATTGCGCCAATTCTATTTTTCTAAACCAAACTATCCTCGGTGGATAAACGTGAGGAGCGAAGCGACGGGCGTTTTAAGCCGACACAATATGAACGGCGGTGGGAAATGAACGTGAAAACAAGCGAACGAAGTGAGCAATGTTTTCACACAAAGGAACAGCTGACAAATCACGTCCGAAAAACGCCATTCCTGCGGGACGGGAAACCCGTCCCCTACAGAAAATTTGCCTGAAATACGGGATTTGCAACGGGCGGATATAGAATCCGCCCCTACAGAAATTGATGTTTTCAGTAAATTTACATAGCATAAATAATTCCGAATTCCGCATTCCGAATTCCAAATTTAAATTACGCGTTACGCATCACGCATTATGCATTAAAAAAAGTTCTCTTAAAAAACATCATAAAACAGCTCTTGTGTCAGCCGTCCGTTTTGTACGAAACGCCGTTTTTTACGGTAAATTCCGAAATTACTTGACGTAAAGGCTCAATTGAGATAAAATTAGTATGTATGAATATTTTTAAATTTAAGCTTAAACGAACTTTCCCCGTTTTTGTTTCCTGCCTGATGCTCTGCGCCTGCTCAAAACAAACTTCGTCAAAGCCGCAGACAAAGGAAATGTTTGCGTTCGATACCTACGTCAGCGTCACAAGCTATAACAGCTCCGATGATGGCACAAAGGAGCTTCTGAACGCCCTGAGCGAGGAATTTTCCGAAACATACAACAAAAAAGCAAGCGAGTTTGCAGACGGGAATTACCCGAATATCCTCGAATGTGCGAACGTCTGCCGCGAATGGAACAGCCGCTTTGACGGCATCTTCGGCGAAAGCATCAACTTCACCTGCGGCGCGCTCACAAAGCTTTGGGGGATATCTGGCGAGAACCCTCGCGTCCCCGATGAGAGCGAGCTTTCCGCCGCACTTTCGACTTTGACGAGCGAGGACACCTCGTTTTCACTTATGCCCGACGAAACTATGCTCGACTTCGGCGCTTCGGCTAAAGGCTTTGCCTGCGACAAGGTGAAAGCACAGCTCGACAGCACCAACGCGGATTGCCAAATCGTTTCGCTCGGCTCGTCAACGCTTTTATACGGTCAAAAACCCGACGGTTCAAAGTTCAGAGCCGCCGTAAAAGACCCGCTTTCCCCCTCCGCCTACCTCGGCACGATAGCGACCGACGCTGCGTTTATCTCGACAAGCGGCGGCTATGAGCGTTATTTCGAGGAGAACGGCGTTAAATATGAACATATCCTTTCGCCGAAAACGGGTATGCCCGTTGAGACCGACCTCTGCTCGGTGACTGTCATTGCACCTGCGGAAACCGAGAACGGCGGAGCTTACACCGACCTGCTCGCAACCGCTTTATACAGCGGCGGAACTTCCGTCCTCCGTGAATTCATTGCACAGGACACCGAGTTCGGCATCATTGCGGCGGATAAAAACAACAACGTCTATGTCAGCGCAGGAGTTGATTTCACGCTTTATGAAGGTTCAGAATTCACCCTATCGGAAAACCTTTAAGCCGACCGATATTATAATAGTATTGGTCGCAGCGGCAGTGCTGGCTTTGGCTCTTATCCTGCGGAATATTTCGCCCGAAAGCAGCTTGAATGCGGCTGTTTTTCACAACGGCGACCGGATAGCCTTGCTTCCGCTCGGAAATGACGGCGTTTATCCGTTCGATGAATACGGCGTTACGGTCGAGATCAAAAGCGGCAAGGTTCGCATCTCCGAATCGGACTGCCATGACAAGATATGCGAAAAGACGGGGTTCATCTCCTCGCCGATGCAAACGATAGTCTGCCTGCCGAACCGAATTTCCGTTCGTCTGATAGGTGATAAAACCAATACAGACAGTAATATAGATGTAGTGTTAAACTAAAAGGATAGATAAATGAAGCTAAATCCGTTCAGATCGACGGCAAGCTACGTTTCCGTTACGGGAATACTGCTTGCGCTCGCAGTTGCGCTCACAACGATAGAAAGTATGCTTTCGGCATTCCTGCCGGCAGGAGTGAGGATAGGACTTGCGAACATCGTTGTGCTTTGTGCGGCGGAATGTATAAACGCGCCTACCGCACTGCTGATCACGCTGTTAAAGTCGGTCTTCGTGCTGCTCACAAGAGGCTTCACGGCAGGCGTTATGTCGCTCTGCGGCGGACTTCCTGCGTTTCTGATAACGGTGTTCCTGCTGAAAAAAACGAACGCTTCTTATATAGGAGTGAGCGTTTCGGGCGCAGTGCTGCATATATTCGGACAGCTTTTCGCCGCCTGCTTTTTCACGGGCAGTGCTTACACCTTATATTACGCTCCCCTGCTGCTCGTCACGGCAGTAGCATCGGGATTTTTCACGGGTGCTGTTTCGGGTCGGCTCGTTCCGCAATTGAAAAAGCGCATTTCACGGCTATAAATATTACCCATATAAATTGTAGGGAACGGGTTTCCCGTCCCACAGTCACAAATACTGTTAAAAAACGGGACGGGCGACCCGTCCCCTGCGGTAAAATACAGCGATTTGAAATACATACAGCAATACACAATATAAATGGTATATCTCGGGGTCATGCCCCGTTATTATATAGGTTTCTTCCAAAAAGATTTTCACGGCAAATTTTTCTATGACTTTGCACATTTTAATACTAATTTTTAATCAAAGTGTAGACAAAAAATCGGCGCAAAAGCCATATAAACCTGTTTTTAACATCAAGCTGTTACAACAGCTACGAGCTTTTGCTTGATTTTTTGTACACTTTCAGTTTAAAAATCAGTATAACATAAAAAGTGTGTGAAGTCATAGCAAAATTGCTTTGAAATATTAAGGGAGAACCAAAAAGCATTTTTGATCAGGGAGGAATATGCAGATGAAAAAACTTAACGGCGTACACCTTTCGCATGACAAAAGAACGCAGGACTGCGCAACAGCGAATTTTCCGCTGCCAAAGCAGGTCATAGTTCCGATGTCACAGTCGATGGGCGCGCCATGCAATTGCCTTGTCAAGGCAGGAGATACCGTTTTTGTCGGTCAGAAGATCGGCGATACGGACGCTTTTATGTCCGTTCCGATACATTCACCTGTTTCGGGTACGGTAAATGCTGTCACGGATTATCTTCTTCCGGGCGGAAACACCTGCAAGGCGGCAGTTATCGACACAGACGGAGAGCAGACACCCGATGAGAGCGTGAAAGCCCCCGTTATCACCGACCGAAAGTCCTTTATTGCGGCTATCCGTGAGAGCGGACTTGCAGGTCTTGGCGGCGCAGGTTTCCCTGCACACGTTAAAATGAGTTTTGACCCCTCAAAAACACCTATCGACACTCTTGTTATCAACGCTGCGGAGTGCGAGCCTTTTATCACCTCCGACTACCGCCAGATGGTGGAAGCTCCCGATGATGTTCTCGACGGAATAGCACTCGTTCAGAAGTGGCTCGAGATACCGAACTGCAAAATCTGTATCGAGAGCAACAAACCCGAAGCTATCGCACTTTTAAAGCAGAAAACAGCCGACAACAACGCTGTTGAAGTCGTAACTCTCCCCTCGACCTATCCTCAGGGCGCAGAAAAGGTCATCATTTTCTCCGCTACGGGAAGAATTGTCGAAGAGGGCGAGCTTCCTGCAAATCAGGGCGTTATGGTAATGAACGTTTCCTCGGCGGCTTTCGTAAGCACCTACTGCAGGACGGGTATGCCGCTCGTTGCAAAGCGTCTTACTCTTGACGGCGATGCTGTTACAAAGAACAACGGCAACTATATAGTTCCTATTGGTACAAGGCTTTCCGAACTTCTCGAATTCGGCGGTGCTGAAAATCCGAAGAAAGTTCTCTACGGCGGTCCTATGATGGGATTCCCCGTTTATGACACAGATCAGCCCGTTCTCAAAACAACGAACGCTGTTCTTGCTTTCAATACTGTAAAGGAAGAAAAGGAATCCGCTTGTATCCGCTGCGGAAACTGCATCAAGGTCTGCCCTATGAACCTTATGCCGAATCTTCTTCTCCGTGCATACAAAGAAAAGGACGTTGCTGCTCTTCAGGAGCTCAAAGTTTCGCTTTGTATGAACTGCGGCTGCTGCTCGTACATCTGTCCCGCACACAAGCCGCTCGCAGAATCAAACCAGCTCGCAAAGGGACTTTTACCGCGCCCTGCGCCTAAGAAGTGAGAAAGGAGAATATTATGACAGGTTTAAGAGTTTCTCCGTCACCTCACAGAAGTGCCGGACTTACCACGCAGAAGATAATGCTCATGGTCATCATAGCTCTTCTGCCGGCAGCAATTATGGGCTGCGTTTACTTCGGCGTAAAAGCCGCACTCGTTCTTATCCAGACTATCATTTACTGCGTTGCTTTTGAAGCGCTTTTCGCAGTTGTTACAAAGAAGCCGCAGACGGTTTCCGACCTCTCCGCAGTTGTAACGGGTCTTCTCCTCGGAATGAACCTCCCCGCAACTGTACCGTTCTATGTTCCGCTCATCGGCAGCTTTTTCGCTATCGTTATCGTTAAGCAGCTTTTCGGCGGCATCGGACAGAACTTCGCTAACCCTGCTATCGCAGCCAGGATCGTACTTATGGTCTCATTCTCTTCGCAGATGACGAACTGGGCAGTTCCGTTCTGGTACAAGAACAGCGCAGATGTTGTTACGGGCGCAACTCCGCTCGCAGCAAGCTGGTTCGACAACGGCTCCGCAATGGTTTCCCCGTTCACATTCAAGGATATGCTCCTCGGCACAACGGGCGGCTGCATCGGTGAGACCTGCGCACTCGCACTTATCATCGGCGGCATCTTCCTTATTGTAACAGGAGTTATCTCCCCTGCAACTCCGATCGCTTTCATCGGCGTTTTCGGCGTTCTCACACTTTGCTACACGGGCAGCCTTACAATGACTGTTTATCAGCTCCTTGCAGGCGGCCTTATGATCGGTGCGTTCTTTATGGCTACCGACTATGCGACAACTCCGCTCACAACAAAGGGCAAAGTCGTATTCGGTGCAGGCTGCGCTATCATCACATTCGTTATCCGTCAGTTCGGTTCATTCCCCGAGGGCGTTTCTTTCTCGATCCTCCTTATGAACCTGCTCACACCTTACATCGACAAGCTCTGCAAGACTAAGCCGCTCGGTGCAAAGAAACCCGTAAAGGAGGCTGCTAAGTAATGTTTAAGGAAAAAATTCAGCCTTCACTCGTGCTTACGCTTATCTGCCTTATAGCATGCGCACTCCTCGTTATCGCTCACGATACGACCTACAAGGACAACACGGGCGTTATCACGGACGATATGCTCGCAAGCCTTGAAGAAATTTACGGCACTTCGGACGGCTTCACTATGAAGCTTGACGAAAGCGGTGCTATCTACGCTCCCGAGGGCATCACCTGCGTTCTCACCGATGAAAACGGCAACGCAGCATTTGAAGTTACCACAGACGGCTATTCCAGCGGCGGTATCCACGTCCTCGTCGGAATGGACGCAAGCGGATCTGTTTCGGGCGTTTCCGTGCTTTCGCTCGGCGAAACTCCTGGTCTTGGCACAAAGGTAAGAGATCTTCCCGAATTCCGTGACCAGTTCAAGGGTCTTACATTCGACAAGCTCCCCAAGACCTCCGAGGACGATGATTCCCCGAAGAAGTTCGTATGGGGCAGCGCAGACGAGATCGAAGCACTCAAAGAAGAAGCTGCTTCCGCTCCCGTAAGCGATACATTTGAACTTGACGCTATCACAGGCGCAACATTCTCCTCAAAGGGCACATACAGAGCAGTTACCCTCGCTCTTGCTGCCTATAATGAAATGGAAGGAGTGACCGTAAGTGAGTGAGAAAAAAACCACAAACACCTACGAGCTTGTAAAGGGCATAATCAAGGAAAACCCTGTTTTCGTTACAATGCTCGGTATGTGTCCGACGCTCGCCGTTACAACAATGGCTTCAAACGGCATCGGTATGGGACTTGCGACTACTTTCGTTCTCGTTTGCTCCAACCTTGCCATTTCCCTGCTTAAAAATATTATCCCGAAGGCAGTCCGCCTTCCCTGCTTCATCGTCGTTATCGCAAGCTTCGTAACGCTCATCGAATTCCTGCTCAAAGGCTATATCCCTGCGCTCTACGACAGCCTCGGACTGTTCCTTTCGCTTATCACAGTAAACTGTATTATCCTCGGCCGTGCAGAAGCCTTCGCTTCAAAGAACAACCCCTGGAAGTCCGTTCTTGACGGTCTTGGCAGCGGTCTTGGCTTCACACTTGCGCTCTTCCTTATGGGAAGCGTCCGTGAGATCCTCGGCTCGGGTCAGTGGTTCGGCATCGACCTCCACCTCCCTGTTACAATGACAGTATTCGTTATGCCTGCAGGCGGTTTCTTCGCACTCGGCGTTATCATCGCAGTTGTAAACAAGCTTGCAAAGAAAGCTCCTCCGAAGGAACTCGGCTGCGCAGGCTGTCCTAACGCTTCAAGATGCCAGACTATAAACAAAAAGAATGAAGAAGGAGGAAATGACTGATGAAATCTCTGCTCGTTATTCTTTTGAGCGCTATGCTCGTTGACAACTTCGTTCTTTCAAAATTTATGGGTATCTGCGCATTCCTCGGCGTTTCCAAAAAGCTCGACAGCGCAATCGGAATGGGCGCTGCCGTAACATTCGTTATGGCTTGTGCCGCACTCGCAACATATCCTATCTACACACTTATCCTTATCCCACTCGGACTTGAATATCTGAAAACGGTCGCATTTATCCTTGTTATCGCGCTCTTCGTCCAGATCGTTGAAATGTTCCTCAAGAAAGCCGTTCCGCCGCTTTATAAGGCTCTCGGCGTTTATCTTCCGCTCATCACAACGAACTGCGCAGTTCTCGGCGTAACTATCCTTAACATCGACAACAGCTACAACCTCGGTCAGTCGGTCGTAAACGCTGTCGGTGCAGGACTTGGATTCTCCCTTGCGCTTGTGATATTCAGCGGCGTTCGTCAGAGAGTAAATGCTGCCGACACTCCTGCTATGTTCAAGGGTGTTCCCGCAACACTTATCGCTGCATCAATCGTTTCCGTAAGCTTTATGGGCTTCTCGGGAATGTTCAGCTAAAAAGGAGGAAGGAAGTATGAATTTTATTATTCCTGCCCTTGTTTTTGCGGCTATCGGACTTCTCGCAGGTGTGCTTCTTACAGTATGCTCAAAGGTTTTTGAAGTCAAGACAGACGAAAGGATCGACAAGGTAAACGAAGTTCTTCCGCAGGTAAACTGCGGTTCATGCGGTTTCTCGGGCTGCGCGGCTTATGCCGAAGCTATCGTTAAAAACGGCGTTGCAACGAACCTCTGTAACCCCGGCGGCAGCGAGGTTGCCAAAAAGGTTGCGGAAGTTATGGGCGTTGCCGCAATGGAAACCGTTCCGAAGATCGCAGTTGTCCGCTGTAACGGCGACTGCAATGCACGTTCGGCAAACAAATTTGAATTTGACGGCGTTCAGTCCTGTAAGGCTGCAAAGCGCTTCTACAACGGTCAGAGCGCCTGTGCTTACGGCTGCCTCGGCTACGGCGACTGCGTTCGTGAATGTACTCACGACGCTATCTCTATCGTAGACGGCGTTGCGAAGATCGACCGCTCCAAGTGCGGCGGCTGCGGACTTTGCGCAAAGGCTTGCCCTAATCAGCTTATCGTTGTCCACGATATAACAAACCGCATCGACGTTCTCTGCTCCTCGCAGGATATCGGCAAAAACACCCGTACAGCCTGCAAAAACGGCTGTATCGGCTGTAAAAAGTGCGAAAAGACCTGTCCGTTCGGTGCTATCACGGTTGAAAACAACCTCGCACGCATCGATTACAGCAAGTGTAAAAACTGCGGCAAGTGCGTAGCAGGTTGTCCTACACACGCTATCCAGCGCTGCGATGGCATTGTAATGGTCGCAAAGCCTGCCGCACCTAAGCCGGCTGCTCCTGCAAATCAGACGGCTGCCCCGACAGCCCCGAAAGCTGAAGCTCCTGCTCCAAAGCCTGAAGTAAAGGCTGAGACCGCACCCGAAGCTAAGGCTGAAGCTAAAACTGAGGTCAAGGCAGAAGAAAACAGCTGATTATTAGCGTTATAAATGAATTATCCCTCCCCGAAGTGATTCGGGGAGAAATTTTTTTATATAGCAATAAGTTTTTATAAAATGTATTGACAACGTAATCATTTTGATGTACAATGTAAGCAAATAAAGATAGGAGATGATATTATGTCCGAAACAACAAGTGTAACAATGCGCCTCGATGCCGACGACAAACGCAAAGCCGAACAGCTTTTCAATTCTCTCGGTCTTAATATGACAACTGCCTTTAATATGTTTATCAAGCAGTCAATTATGTGCGAGGGGCTTCCGTTTTCGGTATCTCTTCACAATTCTCCCGACGATTATTTTTACAGCAAAGCAAACACAGCGCACCTTGACCGTTCGATAGCACAGCTCAACTCCGGTAAAACCAAAGCTCACGAACTGATAGAGGAAGATCCCAATGAATAAGGTTTGGACAGACGAGGCTTGGGACGATTATATGTATTGGTTCAATCAAGATAAGAAAACTATCAAACGAATCAATGCGCTCATCAAAGACATTGACCGTGACCCTTTTGACGGAATAGGCAAACCTGAACCGCTAAAGTACAATTACAGCGGATTTTGGAGCAGGCGCATAGATGAAGTAAATCGTGTAGTTTATAAAGTCGAAGATGGAAATGTGTATATAATCTCCTGCCGTTATCATTATGAATAATGCTTTTATCATTTTTGCACCCTTGACAACAGCTTGTATATAGTATATAATAATTGCAGACCTAAAGGTCTTATTTATTATTACTGTGACCGTATATATCAGTAGCCATAAAAAGAAGGTATGGGTACAAATTATTTCCGCAACCCGGTAAGCGGCTAATAAAAGACCGGGGTACACATTATGTCCTTTTAAGGGGCTTTATGCGTTTATGAGCTAATAAATAAAAGACGGCTGTTTCGATTACTATAAAGTATCGTTGCAGCCGTCTTTTTAACTTATGTATCTTAACATCTGTACAAGATATTCACCGCTTAAATTTGTTTCATCTCGATCTAACGAGCGGTTGCCGAAAACGACAAACCCATTATTTGAATAAAACTCAACAAGCCTAGGCTTGTCCTCGCACTCCAAATAAACTATTTTTCCGCCTGCGATCTGGTGAATAAGCTTAACATCTTCAATCGCTATTGCCAACAGTTCATCTCCGCTGATAAGCGCATTGTAATCATTGGTGAAATTCTTTCCAAGCTGTGCTATCAGCGGCGCAGGAAGAAAATATGCCTTTAAAGACGAGTCAAATGTTGCAAACTTGTTTATTCTCTTGCTCAAACTTTTGGAAATTGATGATTTTGTCACGTTAAATGCCTTTGTAGAGAGCGTATAGTAACCAACAAGCACATTTTCCGATTTATATGAAGTAAAAATCAGGTGTGTAGCCGAAATTCCCTGCTTTTCAAATTCAATAGCTTTCTTCTTTAAAAAATACTCAATATCAAGGTTGATAGGACACGAAAAATCGGAGAGAATAGTCATAACGTTATCCTCTCCGATTTGGGCAAGCAGTTTTTTCAAAGGAACTTTAACATATCCGTCCATTATTATTTCTCCGTTTTGTCAAACATCTTTTTTATCATTTCATCATCAGCCGTTCGGACAGTTCTTGAAAATGTTACATCATTTGCTTTCTTGCCTTTGGCGCTTTCAAGAGCATTTACCAGTGCAGTACTGCTTTTTTTATCCTTTATTACAATACTTTTTAAAATACTTTTTGTAGCCATAATAAAACCTCCTTATGATATATTATAATATGCATAAACAAGGATTGTATTCTTTTTATTATTTTACCCCAATAAACCCATTTTGTCAAGGAGAAAAATTATACCTTTTGTAATATAAATATCAATATATACCAAAAGCACGACCCATACAAATGAGCCGTGCTTTTTAATTACGAATTACGCATTAAGCATTACGCATTGATCTTACTTAAGCTTCCAGATATCACGAGCGTAATCTTCAACTGCTCTGTCGGCAGAGAAGATACCTGCGCCTGCGATGTTGTGGAGGGACATCTTGTTCCACTTGTCCTTGTCCTTGTAGCATTCGGAAATGTACTGCTGTGCGGACTGATAAGCATCGAAGTCTGCAAGAACCATATATGGGTCTTTGAACTTGAGGGAGTTTGCAACTTCGTCAAACTGGCAGCCGTTGATGCCTGTGTACATCTTGTTGATCGCTCTTGCGATAACTTCGTTGTTCTCGCAGTAGCTTTCCGGACGGTAGCCCTGTGCCTGCTTTGCAAGAACCTCGTCAGCGTTCATACCGAAGATAAAGATATTGTCGATGCCGACCTGATCCTTGATCTCGATGTTTGCGCCGTCAAGAGTACCGAGTGTGAGCGCGCCGTTGAGCATAAGCTTCATATTGCCCGTACCCGATGCTTCCTTACCTGCGAGGGAGATCTGCTCTGATACTTCTGCTGCAGGCATAAGGAGTTCGGAAAGGCTTACGCAGTAGTTTTCAAGGAAGAATACCTGAAGCTTCTTATTTACAGCAGGGTTCTTCCTGATCTCTTCGCCGAGCGCCCAGATCATCTTGATGATCTGCTTTGCAAGATAGTATCCCGGTGCAGCCTTTGCAGCGAAGATATATGTCTTAGGAACGAAATCTGCGTTCGGATTGTCGAGGAGGTACTGATACTCCGCAATGATGTTGAGAGCATTGAGGTGCTGACGCTTATATTCGTGCAGACGCTTTACTTGAACATCGAAAATGCTGTCAGTATTAAGCGTAACACCGAAGTTGGACTTTACATACTTTGCAAAGTGCTTCTTGTTTTCGAGCTTGATCTTGCTGAGCTTGTCGAGAACCTTCTTATCATCTTCAAACTTGTTGAAGTTGGAAAGTTCAGCAGCATTCTTCTTGAAGCCGTCGCCGATAGTGCTTGAAAGAAGTTCGGTAAGTCCGGGGTTAGCCTGGAGAAGCCATCTTCTGTAAGCGATACCGTTTGTAACGTTTTTGAACTTGTACGGTGTATCAGCATACTCGTTGCTGAAAATGTCCTGCTTGATGATATCGGAGTGGAGCTTTGAAACGCCGTTTACGCTGTGTGAAGCGCATACGCAGAGAAGAGCCATGTGGATCTGGTTGTTCTGAATGATAGACATTCTTGTGACCTTTGCGCTGTCGCCGATCCTCTCCATAAGCTCTGCGCAGTAACGGTTATTGATCTCGACGATGATAGCGAAGATACGCGGAATTACCTGCTTGACCAGGTTCATATCCCACTTTTCAAGAGCTTCCGCAAGAACTGTGTGGTTCGTGTAAGCGAATGTGTTTGTAACGATATGCCAAGCCTTGTTCCAGTTGTATCCGCAGTCATCGAGGAGGATTCTCATAAGCTCGGGGATGGCAAGTGTCGGGTGGGTATCGTTGATATGGATAGCAACCTTTTCGTGGAGGTTGTCGAGTGTGCCGTAGATGCTCATGTGGCGGTTTACGATATCGCCAACGGAAGCTGCGCACATAAAGTACTGCTGACGAAGACGGAGCGACTTGCCCTCGAGGTGGTTATCGTTCGGGTAAAGAACCTTTGAGATAGCCTGTGCAATAGTGTTCTGGGAGAGGGACTTAGCGTAGTCGCCCTGATTGAACATCTGCATATCGAAGGAAGGAGCTTTTGCCTGCCACAGACGGAGAACGGAAACGCCCTCGCTGTCGTAGCCGGGAACATACATATCGTAAGGAACAGCATAAACTGTGCTGTAGTTGTTGTAGGAAATGTGGTGGTACTTTTCGTCCCAGTGTTCAACCACTTCACCGTCGAAGTGAACTTCAATGGTCTTGTCCTTCTTGGGGACGAGCCATGTTTCACCGCCGGGGAGCCAGTTGTCGGGAAGCTCTGTCTGCCAGCCGTCCTCGATCTTCTGCTTGAAGATACCGTACTCATAGCAGATGGAATAACCCATTGCAGGGTAGCCGTCGGTTGCAAGACCGTCAAGGTAGCAGGCAGCAAGACGTCCAAGACCGCCGTTTCCGAGTCCTGCGTCAGGCTCATATTCATAAATTCTGTCGATATTAACGTCCCAAGACTTCATTATCTCTTCTGCGATATCGTTGATGCGAAGATTGAAAAGGCTTGTCTTGAGCGAACGTCCCATAAGGAATTCCATTGAGAGGTAGTAAACTTCTTTTCTGCCCTCGGAATGAACCTGATTGCGGAACTTTCTGCGCTTTTCACGGAGAAGCTCAACAACAACTGTCGAGAGTGCCTTGTAGATCTGATTGTCCGATGCATCGATCGGGGTAACATTATACTCAGTCTGGAGGGTATTGCGGATCTTTTCTTCGAGGTCCGCCTTGTTGATTACCGGCTGCATAACACACTGATCCTTTCTTATGCCAAAGGTCTGTCGGAACTGCACAAAAAATATGGACACAAGCTATGGTTAACAGTTCAACTGACATTCAGCTCTTATCATAAACTTTTTATGAGCATTTATCAATTCCGTCAAGATACAATGCTACATATTACCGTTTAATTATACAATATTTTTTCACAATTTACAATCGTAATTTTAAACAAATATAGCCATATTCTTTGACCGTAAATATAAATATGCCCAATTTATATATATCTTTAATATTAAACGTTTAAGTTTTGTTAAAAAGTACCTCATTTTCTTTATCGGCTATGGATCGCATCTCTTGCACGGGTCATATCCCATATCAATAACTTCGTCACGAGAAAAGGTCACTTCTTTTTTGTTCTTGTCTTTCATCTGCTTTACGCTATACCAAATTCTCTCCATTGATAAGAATAAGTCCGTCACGCCCCTGCGCGATCTCTTCTAACCTTGTGTCAAAACCGCTTTTTGAAAAGATCGCATGAACGACTTCATAATTTTTAAATTCCGATATGCTCCCGCACTTTTTCAGCAGCTCCGAATAAACTCTCATTCCGACAGGCTTTTCATAGAATTTGCACTCACCTGCAAGCAGACGCTTATTCTGCTCATCTATCGCAACAACGTCTATTTCGGTATTGCTGTTCCAATAAGAGCCTATTCGTGAAATATTAAAGTCTATCTTCCCGTTTTTGCACATATCAACAAGCAGTTCCCTTGAAACCTGCTCAAAAACAAAGCTGACATGATTATCGATAAAATTGTTCCGAAGCTTTTCCGTTACGAATTCTATATTACCCAGCTCCAATTCGCCCTTATATGGATAAACGAATTTGAACCAGAATTCTATAAAATTATCGTTTATATAATAAAGTCCCTTGCGGCTTTTTTCGGGATTGTTCTCCGTTATCGGAACACGCTTTTCCAAAAGGAACAGCTCGATAAGCGTTGCAAGATACGGGGAAAGTTCGTTGGTTTTCTGTTCAAGAACGGCTGCAATATCCGATATGCGGTGATTTCCCATTGAGATAGCTTTCAGTATCGAAAAATAGCTCGATGTTTCTTTGACTTCATTATTGAGCAAAAATGACGGTTCTTCGCTCAAAAATCCCGATCTGTCAAGTACGTTCTCAACAATATTTTTTTCAAGCGTTTCATCATTGTCGAAGAATTCAATATACTTTGGAACACCGCCCGTTACGGAGTATATCTTTACTCTTTCTTCAAAGCTGACATTCTCAAAAGCCATAGAAAACTCTGTGAAACGCAGAGGACGCAGCCTTATCTGCGCAGTTCTTCTGCCGTAAAGCGGACTGCTGTGACTTAATACAGATGAAGTCATCATGCTGATATGCGAACCGCAAAGGATAACCATAACATTGTGATCTTTCAGGATCTCGTCCCAAGCATTCTGAAAAATTGACGGAAATGCAGGGTCAGCCTTTACAAGATACTGAAATTCATCTATTATAAGAATTTTTTTCTGCTCAGGCTCATATTCCGCAAACATTCGGAATACTTGCTCCCAATTTTCAAGCCGAGCGTTTTCAAGATATGCTTTTCCCGTAAAACGAGCTATCTTAGCAGTCAGACTGCCCATATTCTGCTTTGATGATTCCTGACTTGTAAGAAAATACAGAGCCTTTTTGCCCTTTATGAACTGCTTTATAAGTGTAGTTTTGCCAACACGCCTGCGACCGTAAATAACAACGAAGCCGCTTTCACGCTTATATTCACGTTCAAGTGCGGCAAGTTCATCTTCTCTGCCTATAAATCTCATAAAGCACCACCTTTAATATAATTTCAATTAGTCTAATCCATATTATATTATAATTATAATAGTTTGTCAAGTGATTGACTGCAAATTTTAATTATTTCCATTTACAAAAAGATCAGATACTAATACTAATACTAAAAACCATTTAAACTGTAGACAAAAAATCTGCGCAAAATCCATATACGAGAGATTTGGCTTGATTTTTTGTACAGTTTTTAAATGGTTTTAAGTATAAACACCAATAAAATACAGGAAAAAATCTGCGCCGAA
>OHKP01000885.1_pt1 | contig 14500 bp, 12 predicted proteins | sample 1568861 | NCBI WGS metagenome assembly OHKP01 (sample SAMEA3879524, study PRJEB24766) | human gut metagenome | biome: human-associated habitat; feature: feces | place: USA | collected 1985/1987 | reverse complement strand
AAAAAATCAAGCCGACAATCTTGGATATATGTGATTTCGGCGCAGATTTTTTCCTTTATTTTATTGGTGTTTAGTATTAAAGGCGCTGTAGGGAAACGGGTTGCCCGTTCCGCGCCGCAATGTTTTCACAATAAACGAACACCCCTGTTTTCAACGGTTTTATCCGATGAAAACAGGGGTGTTTTCTTTGTAAATAATTGTTGCCGAAAAATCGCTTCGCGATTCGGGACGGGTGACCCGTCCCATACAGAAAAAATTACCTAAAATGTTGGGTTTGCAACGTGCTGATATGGAATCCGCCCCTATGGGAATTAGGTTCTTACCATAAATTTACGGAGCACAAATAATTACGCATTCCGAATTACGCATTTAAAGACTCTTCTTCGTTTTCAGGCTTGCTTTCTCTCACTCTTCCAAGCACGATAGCGCTTATCGGGTCAACCTCGTAATCGCCCGAAACCTTTCTGTATGGTTCTGCGCCTGCGTATTTTCCGTCTGCGTAAATGCCGTATTCGCCGAATGCATAGAGCTTTACGGGGTAGTTGTTAGGGTTGAAGAAAACTACTATCTCTTCAAGCGTTTCATCGCCTTTGAGCAGGAATCCCACAACGTGCTTAGGGAGATTGTCAAGGAACTGCAGGTTCTCTGCAACCTGCGAATTTTCGTACATTCTAAAAGCGTTATGTGCTTTTCGGAGTGCGATAAGTCCCTTGTAATAGTTCACAACGTCCTTGAACTCGGACTTTCTGTTCCACTTCAAGCTGTTGATAGCGTCAGGCGACTTGTAGCTGTTGTGGTCAAAGACCGAGCCGCCCGGGAACGGCTTCGAGCGCAGAAATTCCTGACCTGCCTGGAAGAACGGTATGCCCTGCGAGAGGAACACCATTGCTGCGGCGAGCTTGTCCATCTTGATTCTTGTTTCGATGCTTTCGGTCGGGTTCGTGTAGTAAAGCTTGTCCCAGAGCGTGAGATTATCGTGCGCTTCAACATAGTTCACGGTCTGCGTTGGGGAGCTTGTCCACGAATATTTCTCCATATTCGGGAGCTGGGGGTGGGGGATACGTCCTGCGATTATTTCCTTGACGTTTTCCTCATTGCCCGATGCGCCGTTGACATAGCCTCTTGTCTTGTTCTCGAAGTTGTTGCCCTTTACTGTATCGCGGAAATCATCGCTGAAATAGCCTGCGTTCGGGGTAAATCTTGCGTTGAGCTTCATACAGCGCTGTTCCCACGGGAGCGGCGTATCTGCGCCCGTCCAGCCCTCACCGTACATAATGACGTTCGGATTTATTTCGTGAAGCTTCTCATACGCCAGATTGATTGTTTCCTTATCATAAAGTCCCATAAGGTCGAAGCGGAAGCCGTCTATCTTGTACTCGGTCGCCCAGTATGTAAGGCTGTCGAGGATATATTTTCTTACCATTTTGCGCTCGGTCGCAAGCTCGTTTCCGCAGCCTGAGCCGTTCGCATAGAGATTGCGCTTGCCGTCCCACTGGCGGTAGTAATATTCGGGGAAGGTCTTGGTGAAGCAGGAGTCAGCCGTTCCTGCGGTGTGGTTGTAAACAACGTCCATTATAACGCCGATGCCTGCTTCGTGAAGAGCGTAGATAAGGCGTTTCAGCTCCGCAACACGGGCCTTGCCGTTGAATGGATTGGTCGAATATGAACCCTCGGGGACATTGTAGTTCTCGGGGTCATATCCCCAGTTGAACTGAGGACGGTGAACATCGGTCTCATCGACGGAAACGAAGTCGAATATCGGCATAAGCTGAACGTGGGTAATGCCAAGCTCCTTGAGGTGGTCAATGCCAACGCTGTCGCCGCTGTCATTTTCCAGCCATTTTTCGATAAATGCGAGAAATCTTCCCTTGTAGCAGAAATGTCCGCTTTCGTCAATGGAGAAATCACGGACGTGAAGCTCATAAACGCAAGCGTCCGTGTAGTGGTCAAGCTTAACATAGGTCTGATTGTCCCAGCCTGCAGGGTTGAGCTTTGACGCATCAAAAACCATACCCATTGCGCCGTTTGCACCTGCGGATTTGGCATAAACATCGATAGTTTCCTGCTCAACGCCATCGTTCGTCACGATATAGGTGTAATAAACGCCGTCAAGGTCGCCGTAGACCGTCTTTGACCATACGCCCTTTTTGCTTTTGGTCATCGGGAGATGACGGTAAGGCTTTTCATCACGGCAGGTTTTGTAAAGATAGACAGTAACGTTGTCTGCGAGCGGTGCCCAGACCTTGAATTCGGTCTTTTCGGGAGAATAGACAGAGCCTAAGTCGTCACCGTTGTAATAATACTTTTTGTCAATATCGGAAAACACAAAGAACACCCCATTTTATAGTTTGACTTCCCGTGGGAAAGGATCTTGCTAAAAATTTATAGCTGCCGCAAAAGTCGTTTTGCGGCACCGATAAACTTTCTTATACTGATTTTAAACTGAAAGTGTAAAAAAAATCAAGCAAAAGCTCGCATATATGGATTTTGCGCCGATTTTTTTCCTACACTTTGATTAAAAATTAGTATTATACAAAACACCATTTAAAATTTAGAAAAAATCAAGCCGATAATCTTGAATATATGCAATTTCGGCGCAGATTTTTTCTTTTATTTTTTTGTGTTTAGTATTAAACATAACAGCGCCGCATAATCAAAATTATGCGGTGCTGTAAAAAGTCTGTCATTGGTTTTATCAGAAACCGTTTCCGTGTCTGTTGAACTTGATCTCGGGCATTGAATCGGAGGAATAATAGTCCTTGCCGGGACGCTTGAAGAATACATCTGCGTCCTCGGGCTGCTTGATGCCCTTTTTAGGTGTTTTTTCGGCTTCGGCAAGAGCCTTGCGCTCGCTTTCACGCATATTTCTTGTGCGTTCCTTGTCACGTATCTGTCTGTTGAGCTCGATAGATTCCTCGATCTCCTGCTGGAGCTTTTTGAAATCCATTCGCTTGTGGTCATTCTTCTGAACAGGCTGTTCGGGAGCGAGAAGATCAGCCGCGGTAAGACCGTCAAGCTCGGAATCGTCATAATCATCGACGAACATAACGTCATCGCCGAAGGTATCGTCAACAGCTTCTCCGTTCTCGGGTTCATCGTCCATGCTGATATTGCCGATGTCTTTCTTTTCGGGTTCGCTGCCGAAGAGAGCGCTGTTATCATTGCTCGGAGCGCCGTCATCGGTGATATCGAGGTCGATCGAATTGTTGATTATATCGTAGGAATTGTCTGCCTTTGCGGCAGCGGCATCTCTTGCAGCCTGTTCCTCGCGCTCTCTTTCGCTCTTGAGGCGGTCAGCTTCGGCTTTAGCCTTTGCTTTCGCGAGGTCTTCAACTGCGTTGAGCGCTCTGGAGCTTGTTCTGTTCGCCGTGGAGCTTTCGTTTCCGAGAATATCGAAGTCGAAGTCCATACCTGCATTGCTTACGGGAGCGAAATTTGGTGCAGGCTTTGGCGTGGGAGCAGGTGTCGGAGCGACAGCCGAAACGGGATCAAGCAAGATATCGGATATTGGCGACGGCGCAGGACTTGGTGCAGGTGCGGGGGCAGGAGCTGTTGGCTGAACGGGTGCAGCAGGCTCTGCTGCAGGCTTCTTGCGCGCGAAGAGATCCATATAGCTGTTATGCTTGGACGCTGTGCCTGCAGGTGCAGGCTTTGGAGTTGGCATCGGAGCAGGAGCTGGTGCAGGTGTGGGAACGGGTGTCGGCATCGGCGCAGGTGTCGGAGCAGGCTGTGCGGCAGCCACGGGCTTCGGCATCGGTGCAGGCTTTGGAGCGGTCAGCTTCGGTGCTGTGAGTTCGGCAATATCATCTGCGATAGAGAGGACATTGTCGTTTTCTTCAGCTTCCTGCTTAGGACGCTTCATCTCCGTGCTTTCGGCAATGTCGGAAAGCGGCGGTATCTCGGGTTCTGCAATTCCTGCGTATGTGTTCTGGACTGCGCTGTTGTCCTCGTGAGGAACAGCCTTTATGTCCTTTATTTTGCCAAGCTCGCTGGGGTTGATGCCGTTGTCAGGCTTGGTATTGTCCATAATATGATCGATGCTTGGGATATCCGTATCATCGACCTGAGAAAATGACATATCTTCGCCGTTCTTTTCGCTTGCGACCTTTTCACGGAGCGCATTTACAACGATAGAAGCGACAGCCTTGACCTCTTCCTTAACGGGTTCGGTCTGAGCAGGCTTTGGAGCTTCGGTCTTGGGTTCTTCCTTAACGGGTTCTGTCTGAGCAGGCTTGGGAGCTTCAGCCTTGGGTTCTTCCTTAACGGGTTCTGTCTGAATCGGCTTAGGTGCTTCAGCCTTAGGCTCTTCCTTGATAGGTTCAGCCTTTGGTGCTTCGGTATTATGCTGATGAACGGGAGGCTTGTTGAGAAGAACATTTCCCGACGAAAGTGCGGCAAGAGCATCATCAAGCGAAGCTACAATAGGCTCGCCGTTCTGTGTAACAGGCTTAGGCTGTGCAGGCTTGGGTTCTTCCTTGGGCTGAACGGGAACTTTGGCTGTCGGTTCGGTCCTGACGGGTTCTTCGCGGACAGGCTCGGCAGCTTTTTTCTCTGCTTCGGCAGGCTTAGGCTGATGAACGGGAGGCTTGTTGAGAAGCATATTTCCCGACGAAAGTGCAGCAAGAGCATCGTCAAGCGAGGTGACAACGTGCTCGCCGCTCGGTGCGGCAGACTTCGGCTGAACAGGCTTCGGCGGCTCGGGCTTTGGTGCTTCGGCAGGCTTGTTCTGCGGCTCGTTCAAAGCGGCTCTTATCTCCTCGGCAGCTCTCTGTGCGGATCTTTTCGGCGGATTGAGTATATTCTGTACGGCTGCGGTAAGGCTCTTCAGGTTATCCTTTGAAGTTGAATCGGAGTAGCCTTTTATTATCGCGAGGGCGTTGATATCATCGGCGGAGCGGACTTCGTGCTTGTTTATCGCCGACTGAGCGGCGAGGAGCTGCGCTTTGTCCATAACGCTTGTTTTCTTCTTGTCGATGCCGCTGTTTATGACAACGAGAGGGACAACGTTCTTGAACTGTTCGGGGTAGTTTTCCGCGATAAGACGTGCTTTTGCTTCTTCGGAATCATTGCAGTACCATGAAACTGCGGCGATGATTATCTTGTTGACATTGACCTGACCGAGATTTTTTTTCAGCCAGTCCATTATAAGTATCTTATCGCCGTAAACGCCGCCTGCAAAGACAACGGCTTTATATTCGAGCGCCTTTGTGGGCGTGAACGAAGTCGAAACGAATATATCCGCGCCTGCTTCTTCTTTCATCCAATCGGCATATTGCTTGGTATGACCGTATTTTGTAGCATATACAACAGCTAAATCTTTCATCGTTATGTACAGGCTCTGATGCCCTCTGTCCTCCTACAAATAGATTTTTGCTGCGCTGTCAAAATGCCTAAACGCAGCGGCTCTTATTTCAATTATAACGGCTTTTGCAGTGCTCTATGTGGATAATTTGTTAATCAAATATTAATTTTATTTTAATTATTGAATCAAACTATGAATAAAATAGCTAAAACAAGGCTCTTTTAATCGATTTGTTAAAGAAAACGAAATTTTTTGTGCAGAATGACAATATCAGTTGAAATATTTTGTTTTCTGCGTGAGCGTACCGAGCAGTTCAAGGCGTGCGGTGTCTTTGTACTCGGGCTTTATCATATAATAGATGTAGTTTTCGGCGAGTGCAATGTCGGGGACAGTCCTGCCCTCGATCTTGAACTGATTATACCCCATAGGGACGTACTTTTCAACGATCGCATCGGGCGAAATATGCGTCGGCAGGTCGGTTATCTGATAGATATGGCGGAGCATCGACGGGCATTTGAAGTCCTCAAAGTGCGTTGGCTTGCGCATCATCGGCGGCGTTTTCATATATTCCGCATACTTTATCTGTGTTTCGCCGATAGAACGGTAATGCTCGCCTCTTCTCGGGCAGTTCGGAACGCAGCAGGCATTTATGAGAAGCTCGCATTTTTCCTTGTGCGGAAGTGTTTCGAGAAACCCGAAATTATTGTTCCAGTTATATTATAGTCGAGAACGACATAATGATAATCTTTTTCAAGCTCTGCGGAAAGCTCGTCCGCACTGCGTATCTCCTTGCAGGTGGACGAGGTTATCCTGTAGCTTGGGTAATTTTTGCGAATGTATTCTTCGAGTATCGGCGACATAACGATGACCTCGTTCAGACCGTTGTCGCACATTCTCATAACCTTATTGCAGAAAGGGTCGCCGAGGTGCTTTTCTTCGATAAGAGGGTTCGTAAATGTGAATCGGAGCGGAACTCCTCTTGAATTGAACGCTTTTGTGACCTGCTTTATTATTTCATCGTCAACAACGCCGACCGTATTTCGTCCACCGTTCCAGAGTGACGGAGGGAACGCACCGAAAACGGACGCTATTTTCACGCCGTCGCGGAAATATTCGGGGTGCCGCTGCATAAGCGAGAGCAGAAGCAGGTTAAGTCGGCAGTGATTGATAAAATCGGGAATATGAAAATTTATATCCATCTGAAATTTGCTCCTTAGAAAAAAATAACACTATAATTATAGCATATTTATATCAAATTTTCAATAGAGCGGGGAATTGTCGGCATTATTCTGTCAGAAATGACAAAAAACAGGCTGTCTATTGTATTTTTACGCTAAAGTGCTATAATTAATGGTAAAGATTTTTGTAAAAAGGAACGATAGAAATGATTGTCAACACACTTATGCCTTATGCCGAAAAGCTGAGCGCTCTTTCGGTTTTCAGAGGTATTCTTGAAGATGAGACAGTAAAGGAATTTCTTGCGATGCTCCGTGAGCCGACACCTGCGACCTACGGCAGCTTTGTTAATTCGCTTTACAAAACAACGGACGATCTCACCGACTACATACTCGGCGCAGTTACCGAGAACGAGAACCCTTTTATGCTCCGTCTTGCCGCTTTTGAGGAAGTTCCCGAGCATATTGAAAAAGCCGCAAAAGCCGAGCTTGAGGTTTTGCAGGAAATTGCCGAAATAACCTCCGACACTGTGAAAAAGGCAATGGGTGAACATGCCGCTTACGTTGCTTCGGACTGGAAGACCTCACCCGTGAACTTCACCAAGGCTTACACCGAGCGTATGAACTGCCTTTCGACCAAGGGCTACGGCATTTTCGCCGAATATTACGCTTTTACGTTGAAAAACGGCAGGCTTATGCCGATAAAGAACCCCGACCCTCAGCGCCTTTCGCAGCTTTCGGGATATGAGCTTGAACGCGGCAAGGTGATAAGCAACACTCTTGCGCTCCTCAACAACAAGCCTGCCGCAAACGTACTTCTTTACGGTGATGCGGGCACGGGCAAATCCTCGACCGTAAAGGCTGTTGTCAATGAATACAAAGACGAGGGGCTTCGCCTTGTTGAACTCAACAAATCGCAGCTCCCCGAGCTCCCGGATGTTATCGAAAAGATAGCGAAAAATCCGCTCAAATTCATAATCTTCATCGATGATGTTTCGTTCTCGTCCGATGATGATAATTTCAGCTCGCTCAAAGCCGTTCTCGAGGGTTCGGCTGCGGCAAAGACCTCAAATATGGCGATCTATGCAACGAGCAACAGACGTCATCTTGTAAAGGAGAAATTCTCCGACAGAGACGGCGATGATATGCACGCTTCCGATACAAGAGAGGAGCTTATCTCGCTTTCCGAGCGTTTCGGGCTCAAAGTTGCATTCCTCAAGCCTGACAAGGAGAATTATCTGAAGATCGTCGCAAACCTCGCCAAGGAAAGCGGGATCGAGGTCACGGACGAGCTTCTTATGGGTGCGGAAGCATTCGCTCTGCGCAGAAACGGCAGAAGCGGCAGAGCTGCAAAGCATTATATCCAGTCCGTTCTTGCACGCTAATGCGTTGCTAATGTGGTGTTAAGGCGGTTTTGTTTGTGTTATTTGTTTATAAACCGTGCATTTACTCAACCAATTTGCATAAATCCGCCAAAGTTGGTGCGTGTTCATCAAAAATACATACTTAGTGCCGAAAAAAAGAGTATAATAAAGGATGTTATTTTTTTATCGAAAGGCGGCAAATTATGGGGTTCTTAAAAAACGCTGATGTCCCCGTGCTGATCGCATTTGTGATATATCTTATCATTATGCTCGGCATAGGCTTTTATTTCAGCAACAAGAGCAAAAAAATGAGCGACTACTTCCTCGCAGGAAGAGGACTTAATTCATGGGTAACGGCAATGTCCGCACAGGCTTCCGATATGAGCGGCTGGCTTCTTATGGGACTTCCGGGTGCGGCTTATGCCACAGGCATGGGAAACTACTGGATAGCTATCGGTCTTGCTATCGGTACGATACTCAACTGGGCGTTCGTTGCAAAGCCGCTTCGTAAATTCACCGAAAAAGCGGGCGACGCTATCACGATACCGCAGTATCTCCAGAACCGTTTCAAGGCTGACAGTCCGATCGTCCGTCTTGTATGCGCAGTCGTAATTTTCATCTTCTTCCTCGTTTATACGACCTCTGCATTCGTTTCGGGCGGCAAGCTTTTTCAGGTCGTTTTCAACATCGACAGCTCCAACGAAACATACGCAAAGGCTGCGGTCATCATTTCCGCGCTTATAATCATCATCTATACATTCCTCGGCGGCTTTAACGCCGTTGCATGGACAGACCTTGTTCAGGGTCTGCTGATGTTCTTTACAATAGTTGCGCTCCCTATCGCACTTATTACAGCAACTCCCGATTTCAGCTGGGAAATGGTCGCAGCTACACCAAAGATCGCAGCAGAGGGCGCTGACGCTTCGGGCTATGCATCACTTGTGAGCGGAAGAAGCGCAAACTCCATTATAAGCGATCTTGCGTGGGCGCTCGGCTACTTCGGAATGCCGCATATCCTCGTTCGCTTTATGGCTATCAAGGACGCAAAGAGCGTTAAGAAATCAGCTATGATCGCTATCGTATGGGTAATAATCTCGCTCGGTGCGGCTGTACTTATCGGTATCCTCGGAAGAGTTTACCTTGACAGCATCGGCGTTGCACTCGCAGGAAATCAGCAGGAGCTTATCTTCATCGACGTTGTAAAGCGTCTGTTCCCGGGTGCGCTCGCAGGCGTGTTCCTCTCCGCTGTTCTCGCTTCAATTATGAGTACGGCAGACAGCCAGCTCCTTGTTACAGCCTCCGCAGTTGTAAATGACTTCTATAAGGTTATCGTAAAGAAAGAAACCTCCGATAAAAAGCTTATGTGGATAAGCCGCGGCGCGGTAATGGTGATCTCGGTCATTGCCTGTATCCTCGCACTTGATCCGAAGGATTCGATCATGGGTATCGTTTCAAACGCATGGGCAGGCTTCGGTGCAGCGTTCGGTCCTGCAATAATCCTCTCCCTCTACTGGAGAAGACTTACGCTCAAGGGTACAGTCGCAGGCATCATCGGCGGTGCGGCAACGGTTATCGTTTGGGAATATGTTCTTCACTGGAGCGGAATGTTATACTCTATCGTTCCCGGATTTATCGTTTCAATTCTCCTTACCGTTATCGTTTCCCTTATCGACAAGGAACCCTCCGATGAAGTTAAGGCACTCTTTGACGAAGCGAGAAAATAAATTCGGAATTAGGAATTCGGAATTCGGAATTACTTATGTTCCGTAAATTCACGTTGAAAACCCAATTTCCGTAGGGGCGGATTCCATATCCGTCCGTTGCAAGTCCAACATTTAGGCAAATTTTCTGTAGGGGACGGGTTTCCCGTCCCGCGCCGCAAGGCATTATAATACTAAACACCAATAAAAAACGGGAAAAAATCTGCGCCGAAATCCTATATATGCGAGATTGTCGGCTTGATTTTTTCCAGATTTTAAATGGTGTTTAGTATAAAAAAACGAACATCCCTGATTTTATCTGATAAAAAGATAAAATCAGGGGCGTTTTGTTATGCGATAAAACTTACAAAAATATGCGTCGAAAATTGCTTATGCGATTCGGGACAGTGACCCGTCCCCTCTCCCTCTTGACGGTTTACCTAAGTGTATTTATACACTTTTTGCACATCATTTCCCTTATCTTCCTCTCCTCCGGCTAAGACTATAGAGTATGCTTTTCCGCTTTGGTTTGGTGATTTCTATAGGGTTGTGCTTAATAAAGTTATTTAAAAACGAACCAATAAATTTATAAAATTTTTAGGGTTACAGCGCACTACGATTTTCATTGCCAACTAACGGAATATAAATAATTCCGAATTCCGCATTCCGAATTCCGAATTTATACAGCAAGGCTCATTATAAACTCAGTCACAAACGCTCCTGCACAAGCCGCAACGGCTACAACTATCAGCGACTTGTTTCTGAATGCGAAGAACATCGCCGCGCCAAGTCCGACTACGGCGGAAATTATGCTCGATGTCGAATAGAGTATCGCAGGTATCGTCATAGCGCCGAGGACTGCATACGGCACATAATAGAGCATATTCTGTAAAAATTTCGACTGTATCTTCTTCCTGCAAAGGACGAACGGTATCATTCTTATAAGGTATGTAACGAGCGCCATTACAAGGATATAAACCAGAACTTTAAGATCAGACATCGGTTTCTTCCTCCTTCTTGGGGAAGATGAGTGCGCCGAGGACGGACGCTGTCAGTGCGCATATAATAATTGAGAAACCGCTTGAAATTCCCGAAAAAACGGGGATATACTTAAAGCAGCAGCTCATTGCCGCAGAAAATGCAACGACCGAGAAAACGCCGACAGATTTTCTTGCAGGAGGGATAAATATTGCGAGAAACATACCGTAGATAGCGATGCCGAGTGCGGATTTGAGCATATCGGGGAGGATATTGCCTGCCGCTGCGCCGAGAAATGTTCCCAAGCTCCAGCATATAAACGGTATAAGTATCAAACCGTACATATACCGCACGTTTATGTCGCCCTTTTTGCCTGCGGCGACAGCGAAGATCTCGTCCGTCATACCGAACGAAGTTCCGAGGCGGTGTCCGACAGTGAAGCTGCCGTCAAGCTTCTGAGTGAGCGAGATGCTCATAAGCGCGTATCTCATATTGATGACAAGCTGGGTGAGTATCATCTCGATGAGTGTTCCGCCTGCCGCAATGATGCCAAGACCTGCGAGCTGTCCTGCCGAGGTGAGGTTCGTCATTGAAATAAGCAATGCGGAGAAGATCGAAATGCCTTTTCCTGCCGCTGCTATGCCGAAGCTGAACGAAACGGAAAGATAACCGAGTCCTATCGGTATCCCGTCGCGCAGGCCATCGGTGAATTTATAATCCGAAGTTTTTGTGCTGTCCATTTATTTCTTCCTTTTCATAGATCGTATATTGCCGAGATCACTCCCTTTTTGTCGGCAACCCTATAATTATAGCATCGAAATACGCTTTTTACAATATACAAAATGACGAAATAACGCAATTTTGCACGAAATATAGATAAAAGATATGGTAACTTATACAAAATGCTCAGAAAACTTCTTGCATTTTATGTGCAGATGTGATATAATACAATCACAGAGAAATTTCTCTCCAAGGAGGAGATATTATGAGTAAAAAGATAATCACAATTGGCCGTCAGTTCGGAAGCGGAGGACATCTTATCGGTGAAAAAGTCGCTGAAAAGCTCGGCTGTGCATATTATGACAGAAAGCTGCTCGACCTCGCCGCAGAAAAAAGCGGAATGAGCCACAGCGTTGTCAAGGAAGCCGATGAAAAGGCAGCCAACCCTTGGTATTACGCTGCAATGAGCCAGTCGGGTGCGGCAATGGGCATCAACCTTTGCACGAATGATGCAATTTTCAATGCTCAGAGCGAGATAATCAAGGATATCGCAAAGACCGAGGACGCAGTTATTGTGGGCAGATGCTCGGACTACATACTCCGCAATCAGGACTGCGAGCTTCTTTCGGTATTCATCTATGCACCGCTCGAAGCAAGAATAAAGCGTACAATGGAGCGCGACAAGATAAGCGAATCCGAAGCCGCATCAAAGATAAAGCGTCACGACAAACAGCGTAAGCTTTACTATGATTTCTATACCGACAAGAAGTGGTCGGCACACGAAAGCTACAACCTCACGCTCAACAGTGAGGTGTTCGGTATCGACGGAACAGCGGATATAATCTGCGCCGCATTGAAGTCGCTTGAAAAGTAACCATTGTTTTGCACGAAAAAACCATTCGCACGGTTTCGGACTGCAATATCCCACAAATAAAAAGGCATTGCGGAACATCATCGGACGATGGACCGCAATGCCTTTTGATTTTTTTCTATGTAATACTTTGCAAGCTTATACTAATTTTTTAACCTGAAAATGTACCAAAAATCAGTATTATTCGTGCGGAGTTTCCTTTATCACCTGCTGTATTTCGATGATTTTCGGCTGCATACCGCGCAGACGCTGTTCAGCCTGAGCGTAATTTCCCGATTTTATGTCCTTCATCACAAGCTCCGATTCGGAAAAAAGCCCGTCCATTCCGAGATTGCCGAGAACGCCTTTGAGCTTGTGTGCGCACATCTCGGCCTTTGCATAGTCGCCTGAAGCGAGTGCCGCATATATCTCCTCAAAACGTTCCGTATCGGCAAATTCACCGAGAAATTTCACATAAAGCTCGTCCAGACCGCCGAAACGATCGATAGTTTTATCTGTGTTCACCCCAACACGCTTGAGCTTATCAAAAAAAGCATCAAAATTTTTTCCCATATTTACAATGTTCCTTTCCAAAACGTATGCAATTTTGCACGGATCGATTTGATCATGCTGAAATTATTCCTATGAATTTACTGTAACAATTGCTTTGTTTTTATTATATATTGTCGGACATAATTTGTCAACAGAAAGTGCGTTATAAAACCGATTATCACTATTTTTGTGAATTTTTATAACTTAATTAACATCTTTTACATAAACAGTGAAAACGTTTTTATGCATAATGCACAACATATACAAAGAAAGAATATTTATTAATTCTCTTGAAAAAAATTGAGCAATATGGTATAATTGAACTGCAATATTGGTTAGGAGGCGCACAGATGTCCGATACAACAAAAAAAATCAAAATTCTTATCTGCGATGACTCGGCACTTGTCAGAAAACAACTCAGCAACATTCTCTCAGATATCGGAGATTTTGAAATATTCTTCGCCGAAAACGGCAACGCAGCAGTTACAAAATATGCGGAGATCCTTCCCGATCTCTCGTTTATGGATATAGTTATGCCCGAAAAGTCGGGTATCGACGCACTCAAGGATATCATTTCCCTCAACCCGAGCGCAAAGGTCGTTATGGCTTCTTCGATCGGTACTCAGGGCAACCTTAAGACTGCGATCGAATGCGGCGCTTTTGATTTCATTCAGAAGCCTGTTGATAAAAGCGCGATCGAAAAGATCATCGACAAGATAATGTAAGGAGGGTGAGCTGACGTGTTTACTCAATTTTTCGGCAATTATCTTCTTAACAGCGGACTTGTTTCCCCAGAAAAGCTTTCCGATGCTCTCGGAAGACTTTCCGAAACAAAATTAAGACTTGGCGTTCTTGCTATCAATGCAGGTATCATGACCGCAGAGCAGGTCGATAAGGTACACGCCGAGCAGCAGAAAGTCGATAAGCGTATCGGCGAGCTTATGGTCGATATGGGCTATGCCACCGAAGAGCAGATCGAAAAGCTGCTCAAAACACAGCCAAGCGCACATCTTCTCCTCGGTCAGACGCTTGTAAACGACGGCGTTATGACGAACTCACAGTTTGAAAACGCGCTCAACAGCTATAAAAAGGAAATGGGCATCAGCGATGCAGACCTCGAGGACTCCGATCTCGGCGATTTCCGTCCGCTCGTTGATAAGTTCTATAACTTCGACAATGCGGATAATAAATCCTACCTCACGGGATATATCGTTCTTCTTTTCAAGAATCTCGTTCGTTTCATCGGAACCGACTTTGCACCGCTCAGCGCAAAGGCTCTTCTCGATAACATTTCAAAAAGCTGTATGGGTCAGGAGATACGCGGCGGAGTAAAGGCTCTCACACTCATCGATGCCGATGATGATTCGCTCATCGAGTTCGCTTCGCGCTTTTCCGGTGAACACCTCACCTCAAACGACGATTTCACACGCGACTGTATCAACGAATTCCTCAATCTTCACAATGGACTTTTTGCTGTAAATCTTTCCAACGAAACAGGACTTGAGATCGAGTTGTCGCCGCAGATGGTCTACAGCGACATCAACCTTGATACTATCAAGAATTCGCACGTTATCCCCGTTTGCTTCTCATTCGGCACGATAAACTTTATCATCAGCATATAAATCTGTAATTCATCCTTTCCCGAACCGCAGCCCGCATATCATATCGGTATGCAGGCTGCGGTTTTTTGCCAAAAATACGTTTTTCTAAAGAGTAATATAACTGTAACTGAAATGTAATTGTATTTCTTTGCATAAACTGATATAATATAGTTAAATTATAGACTTGAATATTGAATTTATACTAGAGCGTATCTGAAAACAAAAAGTTGCACAAAAGGAACTCTAATGATATAATAA
>OHKP01000883.1_pt1 | contig 14537 bp, 10 predicted proteins | sample 1568861 | NCBI WGS metagenome assembly OHKP01 (sample SAMEA3879524, study PRJEB24766) | human gut metagenome | biome: human-associated habitat; feature: feces | place: USA | collected 1985/1987 | reverse complement strand
AGGCATACCCTCGTCTATAGATATTGAATTCTTAGAATTAAACGACAACCCCTAAATAATCCTCATCATCGTTGCTATGCTTTGCAGCTTTCTTTTCCACATAGGCATCAAGTTTCTTTCCTATCCAGCCCATTGATAGTATATATACTATGGAAATGAACAAGAATGAAAGTACCCAATTGTCAAAAAGACTTTTGATTGTTCCAACGAGAAAAATGAAAGGTCTAAAATAGAATTGGCTGAAGAAACTTTCTGATGGTGTTGCTACATCATCAAAGAACATTTCTACATTTTCAAAAGACATTTTTAGAGCAATCTTTTTGTACCAAGGCAAATTTCGACACTGTTCTATATCCTGGATAGTGTTTCGTAGGACAATTGGGCACATTTCATCGATGCCAATGTTTGGTGTTTCTTTTTGCATGGCAAGATAGTCTGCCCCTGCAGCAGAACCTCGCATTCGGCAGTAAACTGCGTATATTTTTCCAACTCTGACCTGTACAAGTTGGGGGTCCTTCGATGCAACAATCAGAATGCCACGCTCTTTAAAAGTATTTCCGCTATGTTTTTTCTTGCAGTACTGTTCGAAAAGATCATCTGCGAATGTTCCCATTTGGTTGTCCTTGATCTGTTCTACAACAACTATTACGGGTTTTATTCCTAAAGGCGGCTTGATATTTTGTAGATACGTGTATGTTTTAGGAGATAGAATATGACAACTATCAACGACTTCTGATGCAAATTGAGTGTTAATTAAAGCATTTGCATCATCTTTTGCGTCGCATGAAGCAAACAAAATGATTATAAATGATAAAATGGATGCTACACGGAAACGATTTATAACTGTACAGTTCATTATTATTGGTTTTTTATTGTCAATAGATTGTTTTAGTTAAGCGACTGAACAACTATGAGTTGTTAAGGATTTTGTCATGTCGAAAAGTTTGCCTATTATAGTGTTGCGAAAAACAACAAGCAAATATCTATATGACATGGCAAAAGTACAAATAAAATTTGACAAGTTATCTCCTTTGAGAGCTTTTTTAGGAGAAGAATACTATAATATTCTATGTGCAGCTAATAAATCAATGAATTTGATGGTAGAAACGCTTTTGTCAACTGCCCATCAGCGCAGGCGTCGCAGGAAGGCAGTAATGTCATCTCTCAGGCCATCATCTTGCAGGAGGATGGAACCAGGTTTGAGATACGTCTTCTTGTTTACCTCCAGCATCAGTGAGTTATAGCCGAAGTCGCAGTCGGGAGTCTCCGAGTTGCTGTATGGGTAGTTTACGCCCACCTTGTACCCCCTGTCCATAAAATGGTTGACAGCCATATCTATAATGTCATGAGATGGCTTCGACCAGTCTTCGTTGTAGCCGATACAGATGTCTACATCGCTCAAGTCATCAGGGAATGAATGACAATCGAGAAGCAACGCGCCTTCTTGCAGCGCAAGTCTGAGGCGGTCTTGATGCCGGTGCCACAGATTCAGGAGATGCGGTTCCAGGTCAGAGGGGATGTCGCGCCTATAATCTTCAAACTCTTTGTAGACGATACCTTGCCCGATGCTTTCCATGGGGTCGTTCCAGAGTCTCTCGGCGTCAACGATAAATCGGGAGTAGGGAAAGCGCACAGTCCTAATGCGGCTATCCTGCAATCCGTGGAAGAGATAGTCCGTATGCCAGTCGGTCCACTTGATTACTACATTGTTCAGAAAATCGGCATCGATATTCCAGAAACTCTTTTCCGCGTCATACAGACCCTCCATAGAGGCGTGCGGCTCATTCAGTACAATGTGTTCGTACATCTTTGTCAGTTTTAATTGTCCTACAATTCGCATCCAAACTGGACCACCGTGGCTGACAGCTCGGTTGGCGTACCCAAAGGGTAACTCTGCAGATGCTATATCGGTTGCAAAGTTACATAATAATATCCATTGCACAACAAATAAATCGAAGAATTTGTTGAAGCAGCTTGCTTTCGCATCGTGAGCATATCCATTGCCCAACTGTCCGTAGGCATTTCGTACCTGCATCGTCTACCCATAAACTCATTATCGTACAACGCATATTTCTGAGGCATACACATACCTGCTCCTGATGCGTCTATTTCTGATAATCAAATCATGAATTATGTGAATACATGTCTGCAACCATGGTTTCAGCCTTTGAATCGGTTATTTCACGTCGCCATTTGCGCCCAGAATGGCCTGTTTTGATGAAATTTGTCATGTGCGTGTAAATTTCTTTGCCGATTTCAGCCGCAATATAGAAAATATCACTATCTTTGTCGTCGGCGTTTGCCGTCCGTAGGCTATTGACAGTAAGCATATATGCCTTACGGTGGTTTTCGCTGACACCATATTCGTCTACCACCTATATTTACATCGACTAAACACGAATTGTCACATGAAGACTATTACCGTTTTTCTTGCTTCGAGCAATGAGCTGATCAATGACCGCAACAGTTTCCAGGCCCTTATAGCCAAACTTGACGACATATATGAGCCACGGGGCATCCGCATCAAATGCCGCAGATGGGAGGACTTCCCCGCTTATTGCACAGGCGAAAGGACGCAGGATGTCTACAATCAGACCGTACGTTCCAGCGATATGTGCATCTGTATGTTTCATAAAGAGGCGGGGCAGTATACCCTCGAAGAGTTCAATCAGGCTCTGGATGCATACCAAATCAGTCACACTCGTCCCAAGACCTTCGTTTATGTACGCGCTCTTGTAGAAGGTGAGGTCGAAACCGACGAACTCAAGGCGTTCAAGGACCAACTCTTCAAGAGCATTGGCCATTATTGGTGCAACTATGCCTGTGAAGACAGCATGAATCTCCATTTTGTCATGCAACTTGAGCGGCTCATACCTGACATGGGGCTGTCTGCAGGCGACAGCAGCCAGTTGAAGGTGGAAGAGGGTAATGTCACGCTGCAGGGCATCAAGATAGCCGATTATACCAATCTGCCTTTTGCGGCAGCCAATCCCGAGTACTGCAATCTGAAGGAGAAATATGCCCAGCTCGACAAGGACATCACCCAACTGCGCGCATTGGGAATAGACGACACCCACGACCTGCTCAGAGAAAAGGTCATAGACCGACAGAAATGTCATGAGCAAATCATCAATATGGAGAAGCAGTTGCTTGACATGGCCTGCCAGGTAAACAAGTCAATCAGCAGCAATAGCCCCATGAGCGAACGCAAGCGTCTTGCCATCGAGATGTTTGAGCAGGGCAACATCAAGGGTGTCATTAATGTCCTCAACGAGGAAGACATGGCCTCCGAAGCCAAGCAGGCAGAGCTGGAGATTGCCCGAGGCCGTCAACTGGTGCAGAGCGGCAAAGATCTGATAGAAAAAGGTATACAGACTATCCAAGCCCAGGTCGAAGACTACATCCTGCGAGCCAAAGCCTTGATGCTGGACTTTGACAATGCTGATAGATTCTCACTCGCCTGCAATGCCTACGAACGGGCGATAGAACTGACGCGTAAACATTTGCCCAAGGCAGAGCTTGCTTGCCAGTTGAATGATTATTACAGTTTCTTGTATGAGAATAAACAATTCACCAAGTGCGAAGCATATATCGAAGAGTGTGTGTTTATCGAGGCAGAGCTGTGTCGCAACCATCCCGAGGCATACGAGCCAGACATGGCAACTTCATATAACAACTTGGCACTTCTATATAGCCGTACCCAGCGGTTCCAGGAAAGCGAAACGAAGCACAAATCGGCAATAGCTATACTTGAACGCTTGGCAAAAGCAAATCCGCAGGCATACGAGCCGGACTTGGCAGTTTCATATAACAACTTGGCTAATCTATATAGCGATACTCAGCGGCTCCATGAAAGCGAAGCGATGTACAAATCGGCATTGGCTATACGTGAACGCTTGGCGAAGGCAAATCCGCAGGCATACGATCCTGACTTGGCAGCTTCATATAATAACTTGGCCAATCTATATTGCGATACGCAGCGATTCCATGAAAGCGAAGCGATGTACAAGTCGGCATTGGCTATACGTGAACGCTTGGCAAAGGCAAATCCGCAGGCATACGAGCCGGACTTGGCAGCTTCATATAACAACTTGGGTACTCTATATAGCGATACGCAGCGATTCCATGAAAGCGAAGCGATGTACAAGTCGGCATTGGCTATACGTGAACGCTTGGCAAAGGCAAATCCGCAGGCATACGAGCCAGACTTGGCAGATTCATACAACAACTTGGCAGTTCTATATAGTTATACCCAGCGGTTCCATGAAAGCGAAGCGATGTACAAGTCGGCATTGGCTATACGTGAACGCTTGGCAAAGGCAAATCCGCAGGCATACGAGCCAGACTTGGCAGTTTCATACAACAACTTGGCCATTCTATATAGTTATACCCAGCGGTTCCAGGAAAGCGAATCGATGTACAAGTCTGCAATAGCTATACGTGAACGCTTGGCAAAAGCGAATCCGAAGACATACGAGCCGGACTTGGCTCGTTCATATAACAACTTGGCTATTGTGTATTACGGTACTGAACGGATTCAAGAATGTGAGGAGCTGTTCAAGGCGACATGGATGATACGTGAACGCTTGGCAGAGGATGATCCACAGTTATATGGATCGGATTTGGCAGATGTATATGACAATTTGGCTATTGTGTACAAACATACCCTTCGATTTGCGGAAAGCGAAGAGATGGCTAACACAGCAGCGGCAATACGTGAACGCTTAGGCATAGAATAGCCACGCGGCATCACTACTCTGGAAGCAAGTGTCTGCAAGTCATTAAGAGGCTATTGTCCATTTTGCGTCACGCTGTATAGGGTGGCGCAAATGGTATATATCCTGCGGCAGTCACCAAGTATGGCCAAAGCCAAAGACACAGCCCGAAGTCCGGTCTTGTCGGTCTTCGGGCTGTTTGTATCTTCGCATTGCAGTTTACTGACGGCAACGATACTGCCGCTCTCTGCTCAATCATTCAGTCGGGGCACCTCACTCCAACTCGTAGAACTTCACCCAGTCTACCTCCATCTCTACGGGCAGCTGCTTGGGGTCTGCCTTGCCTACCCATGAGCCCTCAATCTGCATGTCTATGAGCAGGTAATAGGGCGTACCGAATGGGAACTGACCCTTGTCGGTGGTCTCTATCCTGGGGTAGACCCGCGATGTCTTGCCATTGACCGACAGGATGATGGAGTCGGGCAGTATCTCCACCGCATAGGTGTTGAAGCCGTCGCGGTCTATGGGCAGTGTCGAGCCGTGGGGCGGATTCTGGTCTTTCTTGAGCACGTGGGTGTAGTATGTGTGTATGGTCTGATAGGCGATGGTGTCGTGGTTGAGATGCTCCATGATGTCTATCTCTCCGCCTTCGGGCCATTTTATCTCAGCATCGGGCAGCATCCATATTGCGGGCCAGGCTCCCTGTGCGCTGCCAAACTTTGCGCGCACCTCTACCTTGCCGTGCCTGATGGTGCGCTTGTTCTTGGTGTAGAGTCCGCCGGTGACATAGCGGGCGGTGTCGGCGTCGCGATGGGTGTTGACGGCGCCACGCAGCACCAGTCTGCCGTCGCGCACGGCGTAGAGCGAGTCGGCGTCAGACATGTGGCGTTTCCAGTCGGCATTGCCACGTGGAATCTTCGACCACGAGAGGTTGTCATAGGTGTTTCCGTCAAAATGGTCTTGCCATACGAGCCGGTACTTGTGTGGCGTTGATGCGAGTGCGATAGTGCAGAATAGCAGTGCGGCGATGGTTGTAGTAATCTTCATAAGAGGTTTTGTTTAGACAGCTGCAAAGTTATAACATTTAATTCTTCTAACGTCCTTTGCCGCCATTTATTTGTTCCCCGATGGCCCACAACAATGAAAGGGCCTGGAGCTCCACGCCTGGAGTCAAGCCCTTTCTAACCTAATTAACGCTTATTTATAAAAGAATGTGTCTTGTTACATTTCCTCCCCGCCCGAATACTGTTCAGAGGGATTCATGCCGTCCATACCCTGCTGGCGCTGCGGCTTCTTCTTGGTGTTGCCGAAGTTGTAGGTCACCGTGAGGTTGACCTTGCGACCGCCCCACTTGTTAATCTGATGGCGGGTGAACGACTCGCTCGATGTGAATGTCTCCCACTTGCGTGTGTTGAACACATCGCGGCAGTTGAGCGACACGGTAAACTTGCGGTTCATGAAGTTCTTGCGCACTCCGAAGTCTACATTGTAGTTGCCCTTGCGGTAGCCCTGGGTGATGACCTGGCGCGAACGATAGCGTCCGCCGAGCTGTACCGAGATGTCGTAGGGCAGGATGAGGCTTGCCTGCATACGCGCGTTCCATGTGAAGCTGGAATTGCCCTCGCCGGTGATGGTCTGGTCGTCTATCACGTAGCTGAATCCGTTGAGCTTGTAGTAGTAGGCGTTGATGTTGGTGGTGAGGTCCAGTATGCGGAACAGCTTGTTCTTCAGTGTTGCCTCGATACCCTCGCTCTGGCTCTTAGCCACGTTTTTGGTGGTCTGGTACATGATGCCTGTGGCGGCGTCGTGCCAGTTTACGCGCTGCATCACGTCGGTCGTTGGTCGGTAGTAGGCACTTACCAGCAGCGAGTGCTCGGTCCAGGTGCGCAGATAGTTGAACGAGAACGAGTTGGAGAACTCAGGCGTAAGCTCGGGGTTACCGAACGAGATGGAGGTGGCGTCGCGCGTGTCGCGGAACGAGTTGAGCTGTCCGCCCCAAGGACGGCGCAGACGACGCGTGTAGTTGAGCTGCAGCTGGTCGTTGTCTGTCAGCTGATAGCTCATGAAGATGCTGGGGAAGAGCTGGAAGTAGTCCTTGTCAAAGGCCTTGTCGCGCTTCGACGGGTCGCGCTCCTGCTCCCAGGTATAGCTCTCCGTGTTCACGTGCCAGTATTCGCCGCGCAGACCACCCATCACGCCCAGCTTGCCCAGCTGGTATTGGGCGGTGAGGTATACGGCGTGCAGGTCCATGTCGTAGATGAAGCGGTTGTAGAAGGCGCGGTCTTCGCTGGCGTTGAGTCCGTTCCAGCTCTGGTCGGCCCACGACTCCTGCGGCGTGTTCTCCTTGGAGAAGTTGCCCTCATATCCCGCCTGTATCTTGGCGTGCTCGCTGATGGGGTTCTCATAGTCGAGCTTCACCGTCCAGCGGCGGTTGTTGATGTGCATGGGGCGATACTGGTAGTTATACACGGTAGGCATATCGCCTGTGATATAGTCGGTAGAGTCCTGATACACATTGTCGTCATCGCTCTTCCACTTGCTCAGTCCCACCACAAAGTCCAGATAGTGCTTGTCGGTGAAGTTGTGGCGGTAGTTGAACTCTCCGTAGAGCATATCCATATTGCCTATGCCCGATGTGCGTCGGGTCATGATGCGGTCGGGGGTGCTGCTGCCTGTAGTGCCATACTGGTAGGGCGTGAGCGACCAGTTCTTGTGGCGTCCGTCCATAATCATACCACTCAGAGAGATGTCGTCTTTCTTGGTGGCGTGCCACGTGATACCCGCACGCGAGAAGATGCCGTTGCCCATGCGGTCGTTGTCGGCGGCATAGCGCTGATACTGCGAGGTCTGGGGGAAATACTGCTCGCTCTGGCTGTGTCCGCGGTCCTTGCGGTGGCGGTAGCCCACGTTGAGATAAGCGTCGAGTTTGGCACTATTCATGTTGATATTAAAGCTCGTAGTGGCGCCGCCGCGGGTGTCGGCTCCAGCCTCTATCGAACCGTAGTAGCCTGCCTTGCGGTCTTTCTTGAGCACGATGTTGATGATACCCGCCGAACCTTCAGCCGAGAACTTGGCCGAGGGGTTGTCAATGATTTCTATGCGCTCGATGCTCTCTGCCGGCAACTGCTGCAATATCTGCGCGCGGTTGTCGCTGGTCAGACCGCTGGCCTTGCCGTTTATCCACACCTCTACGCTCTCATTGCCGCGCAGCGAGATGTTGCCGTCGTTGTCCACCTCTACCGAGGGGATGTTGTCCAGCACGTCTGAGGCAGCCTGGCCCGAATTGGATACCAGCTGGCTCACGTCAAACGACTTGCGGTCTACCTCCAGTTTCATCGTGGCGCGCTGCCCTGTCACCTTTACTTCCTTGAGCATGTGGGCGTCTTCGGCCATGTAGAGCACGGCATACGACACGGTGGGCGCAGCAGCCGTGATGGCAAATGTGCGTCTTATCGACTTGTAGCCCAGGTATGACAGCTGTGCCACGTACTTGCCCTCCTTCAGGTTGCGCACGGCAAACTTGCCGTCGGCGTCGGATATGGCGCTGCCTATGATTTTGGTGGTGTCGCTCTGGGCTACCACCAGAATGTTGACAAATTCGAGTGGGGTGCTGTGGGCCTTGTCCAGTATGCGGCCCTTCATCACTCCCTGCGCCATGATGGTCATCGTGGCGAGGGCGAACAATAATAATATGTATAGTCGTTTCATACAATCTATTTGATGCATTTGGCGTACCAATGGTTTAACGCGTCAAAAGAAAAATCGATATTTTTTCTTATATTTTGATTAATATGCTTACCTTTGCAGTTGCGTTGGTCCCGTAGTTAAATGGATAGAACGGAGGTTTCCTAAACCTTTGATCCGAGTTCGATTCTCGGCGGGACTACTACACATAAAAGAGGATGAACCTTCATGATGGAGGGGTTCATCCTCTTCTTGTTTTATCCCTTCCGGGCCGTGGGGCTACAGCTCGCGCGAACCCTTGAGGTGCTCTTCGGGCCAGAGATGCTTGGCATAGGTGTAACCCTTGAGTTCGTAGATGGCGCGCAGACACTCCACACGCTTCACAAAGTTCTTGAAGTCCTTCTGTGCGGGCTCCATCCACTGCACCTCGCTCAGTGCGCCCATTCTGGGCAGCACCTGATACTCAGCCAGAGGCTCGGACACGATGTACTCGCTCCAGAGGTTGGCCTGCACGCCCAGGATGTGCTTGCCGGCTTCTGCCGGAGTGCTTTCGGGGATGGGCTCAAAATTGTAGGTCTTCTCTATCGGCAGGTCGCCGCCGATGAGCAGAGGCTCGTTGTGGTTGTTGGAGGTCTGGTAGTAGTCGAAGTAGGCGTGGCTGTTGGGCGTCATGATGACGTCGTGACCCAGAGCGGCTGCCTGGGCGCCGGGCTCGGCTCCGCGCCATGACATGATGGTGGCCGACTGGTCTACGTTGCACTCCAACAGCTCGTCCCAACCTATGATCTTGCGGCCTTTAGCAGCCAGATACTTCTGCACTTCGGTAGCGAAATATCCCTGCAGTCGGTCTTCCTTGCTCTGCTTGTTGCCAGCCACGATACCCTTGTCGCTGATCATCTGCTGGCACTTGGGGCACTTCTCCCAACGCATCTTGGGCGCCTCGTCGCCACCGATGTGTATGTACTCGGAGGGGAAGAGGTCGCAGATTTCGTCGAGCACGTCTTTGATAAACTGATAGGTCTTGGGATTGCCGCCACAGAGGATGTCGCGGTACACGCCCCAGTAGTGGCCCACCTCATAGGGACCGCCGGTGCAGCCCAGTTCGGGATAGGCGGCAAGTGCTGCCAGCATGTGGCCGGGCATGTCTATCTCGGGGATGATGGTGATATAGCGGTCGGCAGCATACTTCACGATGTCGCGCACCTGCTCCTGGGTGTAGAAGCCACCATAGCGCACGTGGTCGTCCACATCGGAGTTGCGGCCCACGGTGGTACCGCTGCGCCATGCGCCCACCTCGGTCAGACGGGGATACTTCTTGATTTCGATGTTCCATCCCTGGTCTTCGGTGAGATGCCAGTGGAAGCGGTTCATGTTGTGCAACGCCAGCATGTCGATATACTGCTTGACAAAGTCGGCAGAGAAGAAGTGGCGCGAGCAGTCGAGGTGCATGCCGCGATAGGCGAAGCGGGGTGCGTCGTTGATGACCACGGCGGGCAGAGTCACCTCTTCGGCCTGGGCCAGCACGGGCAGACTCTTGCGCAGGGTCTGTATGCCGTAGAAGACGCCCTGGGCTGTGGCGCCGCTGATGGTGATGCCACGGGCTGATACCTCGATGCGGTAGCCTTCGGCCTCCTTCATCTTGGCGTCGGTGCGCAGCACGATGTTGCCGCGCTGGTTTTTCTTGTCGGCCACGGCGGTGGCGAGTTTCATTCCTGTCTTCTCAGCGATATACTCTGCCAGGAATGTGGCGTTGCGCGCCATGTCGGCGTCGCCCTGATACACTATACGGGTCACGCCGTTCAGCCTGTACGCGTCGCCCTTGGCTGCGGCAATCTCTCTTGGCAGTGGTACTACCCTGTAGTCGGCATTGGCGGCTGCGGCAGTGAGGCCCAGCGCCAAGGCCAGTGTCATCATTACTTTTCTCATTATACTGTAGTTTGGTTATTTTACGATTTTGTCTTCCATCTTCCAGTCCATGATACGGCTTATCTGCGGTATCAGTTTCATGGCTATCTTGCGATGGCCCTGGTAGTTGGGGTGGCCGTCGGCTCCATAGTCGCGTCCGTCGCGCAGCACCTCGAGCATGGGTTCGGCAAAGTAGACCTGCTTGTCGTCATAGCAGCGCTCGCGCAGGATGGGGAAGCAAGCCTGCAGATATTTGCGGGCAGAGTGGGGCATGATGCAGAGTATGGGCACGTTGCCGTAGTGGCTGCGCAGACTCTTGATCATCTTGACATAGTTGCCCACATACTGGTCGGGAGTGGGAGTGACCTCGCGCGAGAAGTCGTTGGTGCCGAGATTGATGAGCACGATGTCGGGGCGGTATGCCTTGAAGTCATATTCCACCGTCTTGTCGTTGTCATACACCTTGGTGTGGCGGTCCAGCATGCTGTAGTCAGAGCGCTGCTTCTTGTCGCCGTAGTTGCGCACCATGCCCTGGCCCGAGTGTGCCTGGATGGCATAGTCGGTGTCGAAGTAGCGGGCTATGAGGCAGCCGTAGGCGTGGTCCACGTTCTCGGTCTCTATCTTGAAGTGTTCGTTCTGCGTGGGCGAGTCAGAGCCGTAACCGCAGGTGTAGCTGTCGCCGAAGATTTCTATCATGCGGCTCTTGCGCTCCACGGCCTTGAGCCGCGCACCCTTGGCACCGTAGAAACCGTGGATGGTGGTGATGCCGTTGCCCTCGCAGGCACGCTGCAGACGCAGACGGTGGGTACCCTTGCCCAACTTCTCTGCCAGCACGATGCGCTGGTGGCTCAGACTGTCGGCAAATATCTTCTGGGTCCACTCTCCGTCGATGAATACGTTGAAGTAGCAGGGACGGGTGCTGCTCATGTCTACGGCGATGGTGCCGCCGGTGAAGTCGGTCTGCGCATATACGCCTATCCAGTCGAAGCTGACGCTGCCGTCAGCATGGGCGAGGGTGCGTCCGGTATAGGTCACGCCCTGGGTGATGAGTCGGGTGTAGTCTGTCTTCTGTGCCATGGCCTGGAGCATCAGCACCAGCAGGCACAATAATAGTCCATGTCTTTTCATGTGGTTTCTTGCTTTATGTTGTGATTGATTACTGTATGCTCAGGAGCGAGAGCGCTATCACGATGTAGCGCCCCAGCCGCTCGTTGAGCATCTGCAGGGCGTGCTTGATGTGATACTTCACCGTGTTGACCGATATGCCCAGTTCGAGAGCTATCTCGGCATGCTTCTTGCCGGCAAAGCGGCTCAGCTCAAACACCGTGCGACATTCTAAGGGCAGGGCGGCTATGGCTTCGTCCAACTTCTCTGCCAGTTCCTTGTCCAGCAGCTGGCCCAGCGGCTGTTCACCGTTGCCCGTCACCATGGTTTCGTCTGAGGAAGGGGGGATGGCCTCGGTGGCGATTTCGTATTTCTCGCGGTTCTTGCGCAGATGGTCGAGACAACTGTTGCGCACGCAGCGGATAAGATAACTGCGCAGCGACACTTCGACCTCTATGCGCTCGTGGTTTTCCCAGAGATGGAACATCACGTCGCCCACCACTGACTCGGCGAGATAGTCGTCGCGCAGATAGCGGCTGGCAAAGTGGCAAAGCACCTGATAGTGGGTATCATAGAGATACTTGAAAGCCTCTGTATCTCCTTTGCGCAAACCGTTTACTACCAATTTCTCCGAATAGTCCATCGTGTATACAAAATAACCGCCGAAGCAGCATGCAAATATACAACAATAATTTTGTATATCAGCCACTGTCGGCGGTTATTTTATGTTGGGTGCTATAGTTTTTACTCTACGACAACCTCGTCGATAAAGAACCATGCCGGGTAGCCCACTCCGTAGTGCCAGGGAGGACATACGCCGATGGTCTCAATCTTGACGCGCACATAGCGGGCGGTTACGGGCTGGGCGGCGGTCACGGTGCCGGGGATAAACTTGACCTGTATGTCTTTGTCTTCGGCAAAGTCGATGCGGCCCATGTCGGTAAAGGTCTTGTTGTCCATCGAGTACGAGTAACTGATGCTCTTGGGCAGCAATACCCAAGCGCCCAGCTGCTGCAGGAAGTCGGTGGTGACGGTGCTGAAGGTCTTGGCCTCGCCCATGTCGAGCACGAAGTCGGCGTCGCGGCCTTCCCATCCTACCCAGCTTTCCACAAAGGTGGTGCCGCCATAGAGTCCGTCGGTCAGGGCTTTGTCGGCTATGGGCTGGTAGGCCTTGTCGGGAGCGCTGTGCCATATCACCTTGGCGCCGGAAGCCTTGTTGGTGTCGGGGTGGGGCAGGAAGCGCTTCTTGTAGAGGTCGCAGTAGTCGTCGTAGCGGTTGTTGCGCTCGTTGAGGCTGGTGATGCCGTACTTGGCACACTGCTCACGGAATATTTCGAGTTTGCGGCTGGTGGCTTCGGCATCCTGGCCGTTCTTGGTGCGGGTTATCTCCAGCTCGCTGTAGCGCAGAGGCAGACGGGCGGTCTGGACACGGGCAAGCAGGGTGCTGTCGCCGGCCACGGCAGCCTCGGCCTGGTCGAAAATCTCGGCATAGACCTTCATCAGACGGTCGTTGAGCATGCCGTTCTTGTGGGATATGGGTGAGTCGTATATCCACAGCGGTGTCGACGATGACAGCAGCGCTCCGGTGAGCATCATCTGGTACTTATATATATAAGGTGCAGCTGCGCCATAGTATCCCTTCATGAATGTGCGCATCAGCGAGTCGGCGTTCTGATAGGGGTCCCACATGAGTTTGGCTATCATGTAGGCACGCATCTCGCCGAAGTCGGTACCGCGCTGGCGGCCGCCGTTGATTTGCTCGAAGATCATGGTAGCGTGGTGCTCCTTGAAGAGCTGTATGTTCTTCTGGATGATGTGGAAGTTGGGGAAGGGAGCCACCATGTTGTCAAAGTTGATGCCGTAGTCCCATACGAAGATGTTGTTGCTGATTTTGCTCCAGCCCTCGAGCGCCCGCATAAAGTCGCGGCCCGACTCGTTGTCGGTCAGAGGCACCTCGCGCTTGCAGTCTATGTCGCAGAGCATGATGTTGACATTGGGCAGCGGTTTTACATGCTTGGGTGGGTGCATGCTGTACAGGTAGGCGAGGGTAGAGAACTGCTTGTCGGGGAAGCGCTTGGCGAGCTTGTTGACAAAGCGGATAAGATTGCCCGAGGGGGCGCCCTCGTACTCCTCTATCTTGGCGCAGGCCTCGCAGTGGCATTGGGTGTTGTTGCCGTCGTTCTGGCTTACGCTAATCATCTTCATGCCGGGGTTGGCCTTGAAGATAGAGTCTATCTTCTGCACGGCCAGCTCGTAGACCTCAGGATTGGAGAGACACCACTGGCTGTGGCTTCCGGGGCGGCGCTTGCCGTTGATGAACGAATAGTATTCGGGGTGTTTCTCGCCATAGACCGACGAGGGCAGGATGCGGTTGAAGGTATGCACCCACAGATTGCCTGCAAACTCGTCCTGACTGTTCTCCAGACGGAACCAGCGCTCAAAGTCGGGGTCCTGACAGCCGTAGCTGTGGGTCTGGCGGAAACGGAAGGCAGGCTTGTCGCTCATCTCGATTTCGGGCAGATTGATGTTGGCCGAAGGGGTGAGCGTGTAGGCCTTGTAGGCATAGTAGCTTACGCCCATATAGCGCTCCAGCAGCGTCACCACGCCATAGACGGCACCCTTGCCGCCACCGGTTTTGATGTGCAGGGCGCCGTTTTTGCAGAAAAGCTCAAAGCCGTCCTCGGCGGGAGTGGCTGCGGCTTCGCCTATCACGATGGCGCCACCTTTGGCCTTGGCGGGAGCTATCTCCAGCTGTGCTCCTGAAATCTTGTTGACAAACCGCGCCAGCATGTCGGCTGCTTCGCGGTTAACGCTGTTGTCCTCGGCCAGCGCGATATACGCCTTGGCCTTACCCTTGCTCACAAGGGTCATCTGTGCAAAGGCTGCCGACGTCATCATTACCAGTGCCGCCAGCAGACCCAGTCTGCGATACATTTTCATTGTCTGTTGTTTAGATTGTTAATAGCTATACCTTTGTATTGGTTTACAAAGGTACTCATTTTGAGTGGCACAGGCAATTTTTTCATGGTTTTTTGCTCGATTGTCGGTTTTTTCATTTACCTTTGCATCCGCATTCGGGATGTAGCGCAGTTGGTAGCGCACTACGTTCGGGACGTAGGGGTCGGGCGT
>OHKP01000877.1_pt1 | contig 14578 bp, 17 predicted proteins | sample 1568861 | NCBI WGS metagenome assembly OHKP01 (sample SAMEA3879524, study PRJEB24766) | human gut metagenome | biome: human-associated habitat; feature: feces | place: USA | collected 1985/1987 | reverse complement strand
TGCTCCTTCCGCGTGCAGCTTTTTGGTGCTTCGCCTAAGCCCTTGTTTGCTCCCCTACTTTCCGTGAAGAGCCCTTTTTTTAGTGCGCTGCTAAGTATTCATTGTAGGTCTGCTGAACCTGCTTCTTGCGCGGCTGGGAGATTTTCAGCTCCGCGCCGTTATCCAGCAGCAAACTATATCCCTTGATGCCCGCAATGTGCTGCAAATTCACCAGATAGCAGCTGTTGCAGCGGACAAATTGTTTGTTCGTCAAATCGACTTCAAGCGTGGAAATCGTGCCGCACTGCCGAATCTGCCCCTCGGCGGTGTGGAAAATCAGGTAATGCCCATCCGTCTCAGCATACAGCAAATCCCGCAGGCGCAGTCGAATTTTGCTGCCGCCTGACACAAGCAGTATCGTCGCTTCCTGCTTTTCCGGCAGATGCTCCAGCGCCCAATGCAGCTTCAGCGCGAAGTCATAATACTTGACAGGCTTGAGGATGTAGTCAAACGCGCCGACCGTGTACCCCTCCAGCGCATACTGCGCCAGACTGGTCACAAAAATCAGCATGACCATGCGATCCATCTTCCGCAGATTTCGCGCCGTTTCCATCCCGGACAGCGCGGGCATCCGAATGTCCATATAAACGATGTCGTACTCCGCCTGATATTCCTCCAAGAAGAGCAGCGGGTCATGCCAGACACGAATCGTAAACGACACCTTGTTTTCCGTTCCGTAGCGCTGAATCGCCTGTTCCAGCACGCGAGCGGCGGACTTTTCGTCCTCGACGATGGCAATGCGCACAGCCATGGCATCCCCTCCTCTCTGATGGTTAATATTTTACCATGCGCGGAGGGAAAATGCAAGGCAGGATTCATCCCCTTGTTTCTTCTGCTTTCTCTGTCTCCCCTATGGTGCGCATCCTCAAGCGGGGGGGATGCTTTCTTTGCAGGATGGTGCTCAATAATCAGAGTGCAGTCTGGTTTTGCTTTTCCGGTATTGGAATGAGGATGGACACAATGAACCAATTGTTTTCCTGCTTAATGGTCATATGCCCTTCATATTTTTCCACTGCCAGCCGAATTCCCTTGATTCCATAGCCGTGTATTTCCGGGTTTTCTTTGGTGGTTTCCGGGTCTTCCAAGGATTTCAGGATGGTTTCCTCGCAATAGTTGCTGATTTTAATCACGAGAAAATGGTTTTCCGAAAAAACGCTTACCTTAATCAACCGTTTTTCGGTTTCCTTGATTCTGCTTTCATATTCAATCGCGTTATCTAATGCGTTGCCAAAGATGGTGCAGATTTGAGCGGTGTCCAGAAAATCCATTTCACGGGCATCCATATAGCATTCCATGGTGATCAGGGCACTGCGGCACATCATCTTTTTGCTGCTGAGCACCACGTCCAGCACCGGATTTCCCGTATCGTACTGCGTTTCAAAATTGCTGACTGTTTGCTCTACGCTGCGAAGCTCTTTTTCATACTTCTGTGAAACGCTCACGCTGCGGATATAATTGATTAAGTGCTTGATGTCGTGGTAAACCTGCTGCATTTGTTCGTTGTTCACTTTAAATTGCTGATATTGCTCATATTGCCTGTCCAAAAGGCTCTGCAATACACCCATGTTCATTTTCAGCCGCATCCCATAGCTGAATTCATTAATGGCAATCAGGGCCAACATGCCGGAAAAATCAGACACCACACGCACGAGCAGTATACCGCCGCCCATACTGATGCCAAAAATAGATTCAGGCGCCAGAAAACTGATATTGCTGAGCAGATACGCGCCAATCGTAATCATAAAAGAAGAAATGACTTCCACGTACCCGGCTTTGAGGGGACGATTTTTCCGATGGGAGCGATGATAAATGGATATGCCCAGTGGAACAAATATAATAACATATACAAAAAGCATGATTGTCTGTGAAGCCCGGATATCCGGAAAGCGCATCACACCGCGGCTGACAAGATAAATATTGATTGCATACGCCAGGGCAGCGGCGAATTCCGACTGCATCACAGCGTTGCACCAGCGAAGCAGGATCAGGCTGAAGTCTTCCCGGATGCCCAGACGCAGATAAATAAGAACGGATTCCAGACAGCATACGGTGATTATCAGCCAGATCAGGGCAGGCTGCTCGGAATGGGCGATGTTCATCAGCACAAGGATGGGCAGAGCAAACAGAATCAGCGCCACAGCCTTCCAGCCCCGAATACCTTTTTCATTGGACAGGATATATATGGTACAGATAATCCACTGTGCAATGCCCGTAAACTCAGACGGAAAAAAAGTGCTCATTCTTTCAGTCATCTACGGGTACCTCCCATATAATTCGTCAACGCTTCCATAAAGGGTTTATAGCGCAGGCGGGAAAACGCCAGTTCATGACCCGCCACAATCACAACATCCTTTTTCACCTGCTCCACATGGGCAAGATTTACCAGATAGCAGTTGTTGCACCGGCAGAATGGAGCGTTTTTCAGTTTCTCTTCAATGCTCTTCAGGGTATCATTGATATGGAAGGAGCCTTTTGTATAATACAGTCTGACGGCATGTCTTTCCGTTTCAATATAATAAATTTGTGAAATATCCACCTTAAACATCCCGTCCCCTGTGGTGACAGAAATATAATGTTCCGTGCGCTGGCGAAACAGTTCCCTGGCCCGGTCCAGCGTGCTGCGGAAACTGATGCGGTTGATTGGCTTGAGAATGTAATCCATCGCGCAAACGCTGTAGCCCTGCACGGCATAAGCGGTCATGCTGGTGATGAAGGCGATCAGCACTTTATCATCTTTCTGCCGAACCTGCCTGGCCACGCTTACGCCATCCATGCCGGGCAACTGAATGTCAAGCAGCAGCAGATCATAGCCGCCTACGGAATAGTAATGATCCAGCATATCCGACCCGTTATCAAAAACGTGCAGCTCGCACACTTCATTCAGTTCATCAAAATAATTTTGGATTTCCTGACGAATCTGCGCCTGATGCAATCCATTGTCTTCCACAAGCGCGATTTTCATGCAATTCTCCTTTCGCGTTTTTATTTGTTTCATGAAGCGCATGAATGAACCGTTAGTGAAATTTTTTTCATTATATCAGAAACCACCGCGCATGTCAAACAGGGAGCAGCGAAACAGGCTTTGAAAAAACGCGGAACGCAATGCCCGGCTGCGCCTCCCGAAAGAAGCGCAGCCGATTCTCTTCATTATGCCTCCTGCTTGCCAAAGCCCATAAAGCCTGTGATGATCAAAAGCACAACGGCGGTCAGCGCCAAAATGCAAATGGTCAAAATGCGCGGCACCTGGCTGGGATCGCCAAACATGACGATGCCCTGATACCAGTCGGCAAAGGAACCGGCGGAGGAAACCGCCAGCTGCAGCATCCCGCAGCTGCAAAGTGCCGTATCAGCCACCAGCAGCAAATCGCTGCTGAAAAGGAAGGCGGCAATCCCCACCAGACAGCCAATGCCAAGTCCCAGCGCCACAAGCGTATCAATGCCTCCGACGCCCGAAGCCCAGACAAGGTAATTGACAGCGGAAACCAGCTGAAGCAGGATGGAGACAATCAGAACATACACCCCAGCTTTTCTGTTGGTCAACAAACTTTTCATTTCTTTTCCGCTCCCTTCTGCTTTTTGTAATAAGCAAGTTTAGCAGCCAGCATAGCCAGCACTGCCAGCCCCGTTACCACGGAAACGCCGATGGTCACGCCGCGCAGGGCAGGCTGCCACCAAGGAATGATCTTCACAATCCGGGTATTGTTGCCGATACCGTTCATCATGCTGCTGTTGGCGTCATTGTACAGAATATTCTTGGCGGCCCGGCGCAGCTGCTGGAGCATAAATCCATCGTTATTGCTTCTGATAGCCTGCACGATGGCGGCGCTGGACTGATGCTGGGTATCCAGGCAGAAAGAATCCGTACCGGCAGCCATCATGGCTTCAAACGCGGTCTTGTAGCCCGTGGTCACCGCGCCGATAGCGTCTGTTTCGATATGCCCCACATAGCCCCATTCACCGCGCACCACATCGGTATTCAGCGCCTTGCTCAGGGAGCAGCCAGTGAAGCCCAGGCGATTGAAGGCCTGCATCAGGGAATGGGCCTTGCCGTTCACCACGCCGCCCTCCAGTCCGCGCAGCGCGCCTTCGCGGAACGCCTGCTCGTTGAAGAAGTTCACCACGCCTTGACGGTTATTCTCCTGATCGTTGCCAGTCAAATGCTTGGGACCGGCGTGCACGCCCTTTTCCTCGATTGCGGACACGATATGGGAGGCCGCCAGATAATTCAGGTTGGCATCCTCGGAAAAGTATTCAAAGCTGCGGCCGCCAAAGGGGGTGCGGTGCAGGTTGCAGCCGGGACCCCAGATTTCCACCAGGCCCATGAACAAACCTTCTTCGCCCAGCAACGCGCCGCGCTTATCCAGCAAGTCCTTGTTGAAGGCGGCGGTCAGCAGGCTTTCATTGGGATAGGACGTGGTTTTCAAACCCTTCCCCAGTTCGGCGGAATAGTTATCGGTATAACCGCCGATGCCGTCCGGGCCATCCCCCGCGGGGGTAGCGGGCTTACCAACGGAATCAACGGCTTCCGTGCCAAAGTTGTTGGCAATCAATGCAGCCATTTCTTCAATGGTCATCTGGCTGATGAAGGTTTCCCACAGGTCGTCGTTGTAATCCAGCCCCTTCATGGTAATCAGCATGATGCCCTGCTGGTCGCCCTGGGGAATGGAATCCACGGCGGGAGCATTGTCGGGCTTTTCATAAATCTTGCCATCCAGGATTCGAATCATTTCATCGTTCAGGGTCAGGCCCGCCACAGGCTGAACGGGATAGGTCCCCTGCCAGTCACTTCGGGACAGATAGGTGACCAAATCGGGATACCAGTAATTCACGTCCGCGTCCTCAAACTGATTGGTCACCCTCGCGCCAGTGGCAGAATAGCGGTAGGTTTCATCGTCAAAGCTGCCGGTGAAGTGGAAAGCCTTGGCCGCCGTGCCTTCCGTGGGATTGCCCTGCACATCTACCATACCGGTGGCACCTTTGGCGGCCAGTACGTTGTTCAGGGCGTCGTGCGCATCATCGCCGATAGCGATGTAATAATCGCCTTCGCTGAGGATATAGCCCTTTGCGTTTGTATAATCATAACTGGCCAGCAGATACTTGTCGCATACGATTGTCAGCGTTTCGGAAGTGCCGGGCTGCAGCAGGGCAGTCTTGCCGTAATCCAAAAGCTGAATAGCGGATTTTTCCACCTTGTTTTTCTGCTCATATTCGCCATAGGGCGTTTGGGCATACACCTGCACCACGCTCTTGCCGGGCACGCTGCCGGTGTTCGTAACGGTGACTGTCACCGTCACAGTTTTATCTGCCACCGTCACGCTGTCCAGCTTCTGATCGAAGGTGGTATAGCTCAGGCCATAACCGAAGGGATAGGAAACCTCCTTGGCATAGTCCCATGCACCGCCATCAATGGATCCTGCGGAACCGGTGGCGTTGAACCGCCCCAGCACCTGGTCCTCATACCGGGTTTCGTAATACTTATAACCGATATAGATTCCCTCGGTCTGCACGGTGTAGTAGGAAATTTCGGAAGCGTTGGAGGAGGATTTCTGCAGCGCTTCTGTCAGGTTTGCCCATTGCTGGTTGTTGAAGGTATTATTGACCACGGCTGGGGCGGACAGGGAACTGACCGCATAGGTGTCCACCAGCTTGCCGGAGGGATTGGCGTTGCCAATCAGGATGTTCGCCACGCCGATGAAGCCTTTTTCACCCGGACAGCCAATCCACAGCACAGCGTCCACGTCGTACTCCTCGACCCAGTTTACCTCCATGGGGTTGCCTGTATTAAGCAGCATAATGGTTTTCTTGAACGAGCCGGAATCCCGAATCATGGCCAGCAAATCTTTTTCATCCTGGCTCAGCGCCAGCTGACTGATGCCTTCCGTGGGGGTTTGGGTGTAGAGCTCTACGCCTTCGCCGCCCTCCCGGGCCAGCATCACGATAGCTACGTCGTTAAAGCCGGTTGCCCAGGAGGATTTCACATCGTCAGTGTAGAAACTGATGGGTTCCTCACCCAGCGACCATAATGCGGACGGATCGGCGTTTTCCGCAAAGAACGTGCCTGCGCCGGTTTTTCTCTCGGTCTTGCTTTGGCGGTATGCGTTGTACAGCTTGGGGTTCACCTTGAATTTCAGGGTGCCCAACGCCTTATACAGGTCAACGCCCGTTTTAGTGGAATAGGCGCGGGAACCAGCAGATTGATTGCGGTACAAGGGCTGCACGACTGCATGGCCAAACAGAGATATTTGCTCATCCTTGCTTAGCGGCAGAGCGTTGTCCTTATTGTAAAGCAATACGGTGCCTTCTTCCTGCTCCTGCACTGCCTCCGTATAGGTGTCTTCCTTGAGTACCTTAAGCGTTTTTGCGTTGATGTCGCCATAAGCGCTCTTATAATATATCGTATCCTCATCCTCGACACTTTCATCGTTGATGACTTTGCTGGTCTGCACGCCAAGCATGCCGTTGACAACGGTATCATAGCTCATGGCCAGGTTCGAGCCGAATATCACGAAGCACAGGATGAAAGCCATCAGACATGACAGCCCGGTTGTTATTCTCACCTTTCGCATACGCATGCTCCTTATCTTGATGGATCAGTCGTTCAGAAAGAAAACGGCGCCGGGGAGAAAGCCAATTTGCGAATGCAGGAATGGCTTGCAGCACCAGACGCCGCCGCTGTCATGAAGCACAGCGGAGAAGAAAGGAATTTGATCAGGTTTGAGAGAAAGGAGGATTCAAAAAACGATCTATCGATTCCTTCGCTTCCCGCCGAGCGTCCATGCGCTTTCGGAGCGTTTTCCCTTCGGTTTCCGGTAGAAAATTTCCGCATGGTGAAATTTTCTACCGGAAAAACGCTCCGAAAGCGCAGGGACGGACGTAAGAGGGATTCAGAAGGCGAAAACTGCGACCGACGTAGTGCATGTGCGACAAGGAAAAGAACTGTCCGGGAGCCCCTTTTCATGCCGTACCCCGGCATGAGACCGCTTTCCTCTCCGGCTGTGGTGAAGGCTCTCCTGCTCCCTCTGCATTGCATATGCGGGTTGTTCCGCCTGTATCCACGTCAGCCGGTATTGCCTGCCCTTTCCTTGGTAGAAACGGCTTGTCGCAACAGGCGGCGTGACACAAACTTTTCCGGATATGGAGGAACATTCCGAAAAATACACCGTACATTTGTACATCGAACCAATAATAACCGAATAACCGTTAAAAGAACATGGCTAAAATTAAAGTCCAAAATACAGAAGTGACAGTCATCACATACAATGACAAGGATTATATCTCCCTGACCGACATGGTCCGCAATATGGAAAACGGTCCCGCCCTTATTGAAAAGTGGTTGCGTAACAAGAATACCGTCGAGTTTCTGGGCATATGGGAGGAGATGTACAATCCGGATTTTAATTCCCCCGAATTCGAGGGAATTAAAAACGAGGCCGGGTTGAACCGTTTCATCCTTTCCGTCAAACAATGGGTGGAAAAGACCAACTCCAAAGGTATCATCGCCAAGGCCGGACGCTATGGAGGGACTTACGCACACAAGGATATCGCGTTCGAGTTCGCCACGTGGGTATCCCCTCAATTCAAGCTGTACCTGCTGAAAGAGTTCCAGCGGTTGAAAGAGGAGGAACAGGCCCAGCTCGGCTGGAGTGCGAAACGGGAACTGTCAAAGATCAACTACCGCATACATACCGATGCCATCAGGCAGAACCTGATACCGGTGGAAGTCACCCCCGCACAGGCCGGCGTCATCTATGCGGAAGAGGCGGACGTGCTCAACGTAGCCATGTTCGGGATGACCGCCAGGATGTGGCGTGAGCAGAATCCCGGTCTGAAGGGCAATATCCGTGACTATGCCTCCATCAATGAACTGATCTGCCTCTCCAATATGGAAAACCTGAACGCCGTATTCATAGACCAGGGCATACCGCAAGGCGAACGGCTCGTGAGACTGAACCGGATAGCCATCCAGCAAATGCGTGTGTTGGAAGATGATGGCGGACGAAAACTGCTTGAATGAGAATTCCGGCAGGCAACGCATCGGCATGTCCGTAAACGGGGCAAGGAGGTGAAATGCCGCCTGATCCACATTCATGCATGGGATATGGGATACTGAAGCTACGGAACGGCTTACGGCCTGATATCAAGTGTCATAACCGTTCCGTGGCGGGGTATTGTTCGGAACACATTCCCGAATGAGGTCTTCCATGATTTTAAAAGACTCCGTATTCCAGAAGGAACAAACGTACACATACAATTTCTCCGGAACGGCTAACCTTCCTGTCACTTCCCTGTAATCCTCCCCAAAATCAACACTGCCGTATAAACCGCATGAAAGCCCGGACATGCTTCCTGTTTCCAATCCCATATCCGTTCCTTCCGCAATATCACATATTGCCGTTCTCATTCCATATCCTTGAATATTTCTCCAAACATGCCGAAGACAGAAAAACCGCATGGTATTTTAGATTCTCACCGGACAGGCAATAGACAGAAGGAATCCGTCATCCTCATTTCTTGCGGCAAAAATAGTTGTTTTTCAGGCCGGTCCCGCAAGGCGGCCCTGCGGGCTGGTTGCTCGTGAAAAAATCTTCCTCACGCTTCGCGTGAGCGTATTTTTTCACGGCAAGCCTTGCCGGAGACCGCCGAAAAACAAACTGGAGGAAGCACAAGAAATAAGAATGCCTACCCGTGTAGGCCATGTATAACTCAAAAAAATATAAGGCTATGGCAGACAAGAGCGCAGAAAAGGAAAAACTGTTCAACGAGTGGTTCACAAAATCCTATGACAGGTTGAGAGGGACGTTACGCCGGTACGGAATGCTGGACGAGGACAATTTCCATGACACCTACCTTTTCGTAAGAAGGCAGGTGCTGGTTCCCGGAAAGGACATAACGGACTATGACGCGTATTTCATCGGATGCTACAAAAAGGCGGCCCTGGTAAAGATTAAAAGGGAGAACCGGTATGCACACCCTGAAGATGATTTCTTCCTCCGATGTGGCGAGGAGGCAAAATTCCTTTCCGAGGACGACCTGAACGGGTGCGAAAGGCTGGTTAAGGACATACTGCGTTTCGTAAGGCAGAAGTTCTCCTACGAGGAATACCGGATGTTCATGCTCAGGTTCTATGAGGCGCAGTTCTCGTTCAAGGCGCTGGCGGAATGCATGGGTATCTCGGCATCGGCCATATCGCAGAAAGTATGCAGGATAGTGGACGCGGTACGTACCCACAGCGGTTTCGCATGGAGAAGTCAGATGCTGGCGGTGGAAAGCTTCATGTATTGAAAAAATTGTTTAACGGAAAAGTAAGAAAGTTATGGCACTGATAGTATACAACAGGGAAAACTCCCGTCCGCAGGAAGTCACATACAAGGGTAAGCGGACCATCAACCTTGACAGCAGGGGGACTGTCTATCTGTCAAAGACGATGTCAATCGAATTGGGAATCCTCGGTGGCGGACGGGTGAACTTCGCCCACGACGACGAGACGGGTGACTGGTATATCTGCCGGGCTGACGACAGCGAGGGGTTCATCGTCTGGAAGGACAAAAGATGCGCAAGGTTCTCGGCGGGGTTTATCGTGCAGAGACTCATGCGGCAGGCGAAGGTGGAGAGGAAGAGCGTGCAGTTCATGATGGCGAGGATGCCGGTAGAGATTGGCGGAGTGGCCTATTACAAGATACTGCTCTCGAATCCGATACTCAGATAGAGACATGGGCCGGAGGAGTCCGGCTGTATATGACATGACGGAGACAGGCGCATCCGACGGGACAGGAGCCCGGAGGATGTGCCTGTTTTTATGCGCCGCCATGTTTACACACGGACATGCGGTTGTCACCGGCCGGCATAAGGTCACTCCGAAAAGACCGGGAAACGGCATTGCCGGAGGATAATGATACCGGTACGGAATATGCCGTCATTACGGGAATGGATCGTCCCACCGGTACACGAACGACCCGCCCCAATTTCAGAATAACATAATGACATAATAAAATAAGAGTCTTTTTTTATAATGGAATCCCCGTATCTTATTGCCATACCGGAAAAATGTTTCCATGTCCCGCCATGTTATGCCAATGTTGTCACCGGATCATAATTCATAAAGAGAAATACTCTGTGTATAAATACTTTATGAGCAAATTAAAGTCGTTCATCCGATGGAAAGAAAACGAAGGGGCGATCGGTATGACAACCGACCGCCCCTTCATTCACGATCCCGTACGGAACATTTCTAAAGTTCCTCCGGCCTGGTTCTCGCCTCCCGGTAGCAGCCGTCAAGCAACTTCTCGATATCGGAAGAACGGTACAGTATCTTGCCGCCCAGCCGGGTGAAGGCAAGCAGGCCGCTGTCACGGTACTGTTGCAGGCTGCGGCGGCTCACTTTCAGCTTTTCAGCCAGTTCGCGGTCCGTATAGAAGTTCTCGCCCGCCATCGCCGGTGACCTGCCGGCAAAGAGACGCTCCATGGAAACGGAGAGACGTTCGACGGTGGAGAAGAACTCTCTTATATGCTCGCTGCTCTCACGGGTGAGCAGACGGTTATCGGTATTCATCATAAATCTCATCTGTTTGTTGGTTTGACATTTACTTTTTCAGTTTCTCATATATCGCCCCCACCCCATGACATGGAGGGTATGGGGGCATCCCTCCGACATGAACCGGCACTCTTTCGTACCGATACGGATATGGCATCCCTCCCCGTCCCCGTCTATCCTGTAGAGCGAGAAGCTTCCACGCCCGTACTCCGCGTCAAGGCTGTAGGCCAGCAGGCGGTAGTCCCCGCTGGAATCCCTGAAGATGTAGAAATCGGGACTGCCGTCCAGACTTTCCCAGCCGCCTGCCAGACTGCCGGGAGAAAGTATCATCCTTTTGTTTCCCATGGCTTCTCAAATTGATTTTCCCATGCTTTCAGCCCGCTTGCGGCGCTCCTCCACTATCCGGATGATACTTTCCACGTCCCCGGGCTTGTAATAAGTCTTGTGGCAGATCTGTGTATATGCCAGCGTGCCGTTGTCACGCAGGGTCTGCAGGGTTCTCGGGCTGACCTTCAGCAGCAGGCACACCTCCTGGTTGTCCAGCCATTTCTTCTCCTCCATGTCACCGTACAGCCGGCAAAGGGTGTCCAGCCGGTCCGCGAACGTCCGGAAGGCCGAGAGCATCGCCTCGAAGGTCCTTGCTTCAATGTTCACTATTTCCATAATCAATGTAATTTCAGGTTTGACATCTGTTTCATTCTCTTTTCGGATCCGGATTCCGTGCCGCAATTTAGTGAATTCCGGCGGAACATCCTGAATTTCAAGACAGGATGACTACCTTTGACACCATATGCGTACTTGTTTCATCCGCAAAGTAAATGATTGTTCCCGGATATGGTTCCGGCCCTTCATCAGATGTCATTATATGTCATCAGATGTCATGGAAATCTGATTTTGACATTCATTCGCTTTTAGTAAACAGACGTTCAGATCCGTTCCCGAAGAGTGGAAAATTTCCGGTGCGTATATTTGTGAAGTCATCACCGTCAGACTGATCCAACAATATGAATAACACGGCAAACCCCGCCAATCGGACCCGTCCGTTTCACACCGTCTGTTATTATCGTTTTATTTGCTTCCGACAACCGGGCAAACGGGTAGACCGTGCCCACAGTATCAACCATCTAAAATCCATGTACAATGAAAAGTGAACCGACTGAAAAACCAAGAGGAAAGAAAACGGCGGCATCCGAAACCGCAGACAGAAAGAACGGTCGTAGTCCTAGCCCCGGCCACGACGAGTGGTGGGAAAGACTCATGATGGAACCCGGTCCGGGGAAATCCACCGGTATGGATGCGGAACCGGTGATTCCATCCGGGACTGATGCGGAGGAGGTGTCCGGGGAGGCGGGAAGAAAGGACACCCCGCCGGAACCGGAAGACCCCGTGAGAAGAAGGACGAGCGGCAGGCAGCGCAGGGCCTCGCTGGAGGAGTACCGGGAAACATACCTCACCGTCCCGAAGATCAGGAACCGCAAGACGGTGTTCGTCAGTGAGGATGTGAGGGACGAACTGGACGCCGTCGTCCGCAGGCTCGGCGGGCGTGGCATGAGCGTTTCCGGACTGCTGGAGAACCTTGCCAGGGAGCATCTTGCCGCCTACCGTGGGGACATCGAGCAGTGGAGAAAAATCTGACAGCCTGTAACCGGGCGTGGAGTGTACCCGATGTATGCACCGTCCCCTGTGTACCCGCTTCAATGTGGAAAATGCGGGGGGATTTTTCTGTGGGGGGGAGCAAGGTTATGTTTCCGGATTCCCGAAAACCCTTGCTCCCCGCTTCCGGCGGTTGCAGGGAGGGCAAATCCGCTCCCGCCGGTCGCAGATTCTGGAATGAAAGAAGTACGGACGAAAAAGAAAAAACATATGACAAAGGATATGAATGGGATGAAGAAAAAACGCGGCCGTCCGGCACTGGGCAGGATGCGGAAGCTGACCAAGGGAGTGACAGTGAAGTTCTCCCCCGTCAGCTACGAGGCTCTCAGGTTCAGGGCAGGGAAGTCCGGCCGGAGTCTGGCGGTCTATATCAGGGAGGCGGCACTGGCGGCCACCGTTACGGCAAGGCATACGCCTGAAGAGAATGCGCTGCTGCGCAGCCTGGCGGGAATGGCGAACAACCTGAACCAGCTGACAAAGCTCTCGCACCAGGCAGGCTTTTACAGGACAAGGCTGCTGATAGACGGGCTGCTGGGAAAGCTGAAGCGGATCATGGACGATTACAGGCCTAAAGGAGGATAGCCTCATGATAGGAAAGATCAAAAAAGGCCGCTCGTTCGGCGGCTGTATACGTTACGTGACGCAGAAGGACAACGCGAAAATCATCGCCTCGGAAGGCGTGCTGCTGGGAACGGTGGAGGAGACGGCACGCAGTTTCCGGTGGCAATGCCTGCTGAATCCGGACGTGGCGAAACCGGTGGGACACATCGCGCTCAGCTTCAAGCCGGAGGACGCACCGAGGCTGACCGACGCGTTCATGGCAAGTCTGGCGGAGGAATACCTGGAGCTGATGGGGATACGGAACACGCAGTTCATCGTGGTGAGGCATCACGGGACGGACAACCCGCACTGCCACATCGTCTTCAACCGGGTGGACTTCGACGGGAAGGTGATTTCCGACAGCAACGATTTCAAGCGCAACGAGAAAGTGACAAAAATGCTTAAGGACAAGTATTCGCTCACCTATTCCGAAGGCAAACAGTCCGTTAAAACGGAAAAGCTGCATGCTTCCGAAAAGGTGAAATACGAAATATACCGTGCGGTCAAGGAAGCTTTGAGGAGTGCAGATACATGGAAAGAATTTCAAAATAAGCTCTTAAAAATGGGCGTGGAAATGGAATTCAAGTACAAGGAAAACACTAATGAAGTGCAGGGCATCCGCTTTATAAAGAACGGTCTGTCATTCAAGGGAAGTGGGATTGACCGTAGTTTCAGCTGGTCAAGGCTGGATGCGGCATTGGACCATAACCATGTCACGTCCCTGGAAAATGACGTTTCCCAAAAGCAACCGTACCATGAACAAAGTCATGGTACGGTTATTGATAACCTGGTCGAAGTCACCGGTACGGGTGGCGTGTTCATGCCGTCGGTGGCACCGACGGAGGACGAGAAAGAGGCGGAACGCCTGCGGAGAAAGAAGAAGCGCAGGAAAGGAAGGGGGGGGTAAACTAGTATGTATAACGAAAAAACTTTGAAAGATGAAAGAGGAAAATTATCTGGAAGGCATCTACGGATGCCTTGAAAGGATCGAGAAGAAAGTGGAGATATTATCATCCGCCCCGGTAGATAAAAATAACGCGGTAACGGGCGGTGAGACCGGAATTGCCATGTTACGGGAAATCAGGGACGGGCTTGAACGGGATTTGAACGGAATCCGGAAATCGTTCAGCCAATATGCCGGAACGCTCCTCGCCGTCAGCAAAAGCATGCAGGACGTGTCCGGCAGGAACCCGTTGCCGGACAGGACCGCTGAAATCCTGGCCGGGATAAGAAAAACCGGGGAGCAGACCTCGGAGGAGATCAAGGCCCTGCTGAAGACAGCCGGTGACAATGCAAAGATCCGCAACGAGCACCGCCATACTGTCAGCATCGAGTCCAAAGGTATACTCTGGACTTTCACCGGGATGTTCGCGATGGTCACCGTCCTGGCAGTCGCCCTCCATGCGGCCAGACAGCCGGACTACGACCGTGCCGACAACGACCTGAAGTACCGCTACATCAGGATGAAGGGCGAAGCATCGCCTGAAAATATCTCCGGACTGGAAAATATTTTCGGATTCAACCGTGACAACGGCAAGATAAACCAAATGCGCAAGGATGTGGAAGCCTACGAGGAAGCGGTACACGAGCGGGCCGCCCTTATCGAGCAGGCACGGTTAAAGGAGCGTGCGGCAAGGGAGCTGGGAAACAAGGCCGACTCGATCAGGGGCAGAAATTCAAAAAGGCGGAGATGATATGGCAAGGGTGAAAGTCAAATTCCGATCGTCGGCAGCCGATGGCTGACAAGGAACGGTA
>OHKP01000853.1_pt1 | contig 14932 bp, 12 predicted proteins | sample 1568861 | NCBI WGS metagenome assembly OHKP01 (sample SAMEA3879524, study PRJEB24766) | human gut metagenome | biome: human-associated habitat; feature: feces | place: USA | collected 1985/1987 | reverse complement strand
ATTATGTTTTAAGTTTATTATATTTAATATTATAATAAACTGTTGCAGGAGTAGTATCGAGAAATACAAAAACAGAAAACAAATTAATTAACCAACTATTCCTAGCAACAGTTCCACGTGGACTTATTTAATCAAGCTTAACTGTGGTAAAGAAGCCGACATCAGCACCAGAATCCGACCGAACCCAAGTAGAATGAAAGAGACCAGAGCCAGCCTGAGAACTGCTATGAGCGCTACCGCCAAGCCGAAGCACACGAACAGCTTTATCATAACTAATTTCAGTTCTAGGTCTACCTTGTAATTTAATAGCAACAACAGAAGAACTTTTATTTCCTCCTAAATATCTAGTATCATCAGGTTTAATACAAGCACTAAATACTTCTTCTTTATCATCTTTAGTCCATTCAATACCATAAGCAGCATTTTCAAAAGTAGGAATAAATGCAGCAGAACCCCAAGCAGGATTGCCTTGTTCATTAATAATTAAACTATCTCCTTTAGATACTCCATCTAAATTAGGTAGATGTTTAAGTCCTTCTGCAAGTTCATTTAGTATATGCTTATTAAATCTTAATAAGCCATTATACATTTCTACTAAATTAAAATTCATATTAAGCTTGTTCTAGAGCATCAACTCGACCATCAAGAGAATTAATATTATTAGTATTTTGATTAACTTTAGTTACAAGTCCTTGAAGAGCAGCAATTATAGCATCGTTCTTAGTATCATTACTAGCTTTCATATCATTAACGGCAGCAATTAAAGCATTAAACTTACCTTGTAATGCACTACTCATATTCTTTATATTTGTATCAATAGTAGTAAGTTTATCACTAATAGTAGCTAAATCAGAATGAACTAAATCAAATTTTTCAGTAAGAAGAGTTTGAGTTTCATCTGATTCACTTTTATGTTGATTTTCAAACTCATCAAATTCAGCTTTAACCATTTCATGTAATTTAGTAATCTTTTGACTAATTTCATCAAGATTAACTATAACATTATTTTCTCCAAGTTCATCATGTTCTTTATTACCAGAAATACTAAGTTTAAGATTATTAATAAGTTTACTAATAGCTTCTAACTTATAATTAACTCTTTTATCATCTTCCATATCTTTAGAATTTAGTTTGTTACAAATATAAATTATATTATTAATAACAAGTAGTTTAACAATATTATTAACATTTTTTAATTAAGCAGTTTTAGAACTATTAATACCTAGATATTTAGTCCAAGTATAATGTTTACGTTTACTAATATAATTAAGATTATCATCATTATTATAAGCTTCTTCTTCAAAACTTACATCTTTATAAGCATCATGTTGTTTAATATGAAATAGTCTTATAATAATATATTCAACACCATACCATATATAGAAAAAGATATATAACATCTCTTTCATTTGTTCTGTATGAATAGCTTCATGATTAAGTTCTTTATTACTTAATTCACCTTTAGTAAATATAATACCAAAAAGATTAATAGCTTTATAACCATTAAAAGGAAAATGTTTAGTCTTAATAACTCTCATAACTTTACTATTTTGAAATTTAATATTGTAAATATTTATGTACGTCCATAGAGCCACTTTTTAGGCTCATAACAAGACTTTCATTAAATCATGTACAGTTAATCAGCTAGGTTTAAAACTAGCCAAATTCGGCAAGCTATACTCCCCGTAGAGGATGGAGCAGGCTTGAATCAGTTAGTCAAACCTAGCTAATCAATCTCATACAATCTTAACCAATAGTATTATCAATATCTTTATAGCCAATTCCAAGTTTCTTTAGAATAGGACTAACAACCCAACTCCAAAACACAGGAGCAAGAACAGCACTATTAACAAGCATAATAGTATTATCATACCCAGATGCAATATAAATCATAGCCATAGTAAAAATACTTATTACTAATACAAATCGTTTTTGCCAAGTAGGAACTTTATTATCACCATTAAAGTAATCAATAACTTTAATAATAATATAAGTTAGAACATTAACAATAAACATAAATCCAAAATCAAAATTACTAAGGATTCCATCTACAATTACATCAATAAATTTGTCCATACTAAAATTTAGATAAATAAAAAAGGGAACTATCCGAAGATAATTCCCTTTTACAGTTTTACAATAATGATTAGTTATTCATGTGGAAATATTCCCATACTTTATCACCATCAAAATCTACATCTTTAAACCAAAATGTAATAGCACTTTCAAACACTTTATTATCTATATTACCACCAAACCATTCTTCAAATAGTTTAGCATAATCATGATATTGAGCATTAATTGCAACATAAACATCGCAAGGTTCAACATCATTAGGTAATACTTCTTTATAGCGTTCACAAATCTCATGAGCTTTATTCATATCATATTTTTCACCAATATATTTCTTATTGTCTTTAACATGATACATTTGTTCTACAACTTCTTTAGCTTCATACTCATCAAAATGATAGCCATCGTCATTATATCCACCGCTCATAAGCATAGTTAAAATCTTTTCTTCTCGGTCATTTTTATTAGTAGAGCGACCATAAGTATCGTAAGTATCATAACCAATACGATTTCTCATGCCACCTCTACCACCACGACCACCTCGTCCTCCACGTGCATCAAGAAATTCACGAAATTCATCAAGAATATTTTGATTACCGCCACGACGATTACCAACATGGTAAGGTTGAATGTAAGGCATTTCTCTCATAATATTACTTTGTTTTTAAACTGATTAATGATTCTTTTAAAACTTCTAAATCAGTTTGATTAAGAGCAACAATTTTATTCACATAAGGAACTTCAAGAGATATAATACCTTTAGAAATATTACCGCCACCAATAAAAGGTATATCAAAATTAAAATTATCAATATTATTAATAACTTCCATTTCTTCATCAAATATACCTTCAATATCAATCATACCATCTTTATCTGCAATAGGTTTCAAGAACTTATCAAAACTATTAATATTATTAGTAATTGCTCTTTTAGCTAAAGGAATTAAAAGTCTTATAGCTGGAGAACTTTCACCCATAGATACTAATTGTTTAATAATATAATCTTTAATAACCTCTTTAACATTACCAATTTCAACCATAATATTACTTCTTTAAAAATTCTTCATAAGTTAAATTAGGATTAGTTTTACTAGCTTCTTTAAAAGCTTTAAACAATTCCATTTCTTTGTTAGTAACTTCAACAATTTTACTTTTAAGTAACTTAACAAGTTTAAGTTGTTCTTCAAGTAAATGCTTGCCATCAGCACTAGCTTCGATTTTTCCTCTAACTAAATTAAGAACTTCTGCTTGAACCATACTTTGTAAAGCATTATAGTTATTTACATAATCTTGGTTACTAAGAAGCATATTTTGTTGTTCTTGTGTAAGTGGTGCAATTTCAGCATCAATAGCATCCCAAATTCCTTGAGTTGGAACTTGCTGATTTTGAGTTGTACCATTATTTGCATTAGGAATAGCATTACGACGATAAGCTTCATTAATTGCTTGTTTTTGACTTTGAAGAAAAGCAATTTGTTCATCAATGCTATTAGTCATTTTTTCACTAGGGTATAGTAAAGGGTCACTATTACCTAGTATGAATTGAGTAACAGGTATCATATCTCTTTCAATTTTATGTTCTTAATCAAACTTAGTAATATTACTGAGCAGGAGTTCCGCTAGCAGGTTGAGTAAAACCACATGGTAAACATCCACAAGCATTACGTCCAACTAGACCAGTAACAGTAGGTTCATTTGGAAGAGTAACTACACCATAGATAACATTACAAGTCTTTCTATCAGTATAGTTGATACCAGCCGTAAACATCTTTTCCATTTCGCATTGGATAAGTTTATCTTGATAAGGACGAATAGCTTTAGTAACAGCCAATTCAGCTTTCAAATCAGATAACTCTTTACGGATATCATCATCAGCATCACGAGTATATTTGTAAAGATTAAAATGGTCAGTGTTATTTTTCTCAATAAGAGCATCAGTACGATTACGCCCGTCAATATAAACACCAAACAATTCACTATTAAGACGTTCTCTATCTTCAAAACGTTGATTCTGTTGAGTCAAAGCCCATTGATAAAGACCACCTTGAAGAGCTAAAGTATCTTCACAAGATTTTTCCCATGCTTGAAAAGCAGTAGGAGCACCGCTTCCACTACCAGCAGTAGCACCAAGTACGTTAATATTAGTAGAGCCATCACCTAACATTCCACCACCAGCGCCACCTAAAATACTAGCACCAGCAGAACGACGATTACCAAACAAAGCCCAAGCACCAAGTGCAGTACCGATAATACCAAGAGTTAAACCTGCATTAGCTTTACCGTTTACATCACGACGATTACAACCGTCATAATTCATTCTAGCACCATTATAGCCCTCTGGAACAACTTTCACTTTTTCAATTACTTGCATAATAAATTAAGGTTTAAGTTAAAAAAATAGATTAATACTTGTAGTTTGAACTACATAATCTATAACACTTAAACCGTTATCTTTGTTTGGTCATTAACATTAATTTAACTTTCAATAGGACTATATATTGTCAATTCACCAATTTTATTAAGTTTAGTATATTTTATTTCACCTATTGAAGTCTTACCATCATCAGCTCCGCCACCTTGTGTACCAACATAACATTGAATAGTTTGTTGTCCTCTAAATTCAGAATTACCTGCAACAAAACCAAATCTAAAGTTATAGTTATCAGTATAATTATCATTATAAACAGTGTTATCTTCATTTAACAAAACTGTATGATATTCATAACTATAATTATCATCACTAGTTATATTAAGAGTTGGCTTATCAAGAGTTAAAGGAGTACCAGTTGCATTGACTTGATTATTCCAAACTTTATATTTATCATTAGGCTTATTTTCATACCAACAATAACCATCACCATGAATAAATCCACCTCCACTACGAATTACTTTAATATTATCAAGACCAATAACTTTATCATTAACTGAATTAACTCTAAAGTACTTTACTTCATTATTAGATTTAGCAACTCTTTTAACAACTTCACCATACCAACATTCTTTATAACCACCATGTCCATCAGGCATATTAATAGTTCCATCAGCCAAAGGAAAAATAAACGTTCCTCTATTATCAACATTAATTTCATTATTTTTTAATTCCCAAGCACGAACAATAACACCACCTTTATAAGCAGTACATTCAACAGTAACATGACCTCTATGTAATTCTCCAAACCAATTAGCACAAAGATTCATTTTCATTATATCAGGCATTTTATCTTCAAGGTCAATCATAGATTCAATATTAAACATAACACATTCAGCACCTGAGTCAGTATTATCTCCACCCCAATATAGATAAGGAATTTGACTTGAATCCCAAGACCAACCAACAGCAATATAATTTAAACTATCAATAGGAGAATTAACATAATATGATTTAGTATCCAAATCTCGACCATCATCACTACCCCAAATATATCTAAGTTGAACACTAGTAAAATCACTAAAATGAATAACAGAAGTAGGCCAAATATGATTAGCACCATCATAAACATGAGCAATATTAATTTGACCTACAGTCCGTTTCTTAAGAGGTTGAGCAATTCCTCCTTGACGTCCAAGAGTTAAACTCATTATTCATCAATAATATTATAAGTCATTCCAGCAACTGGGGTAATAGTTGCATATTGGGTAGCAGTTCCTGTCCAAATTGGAAGACTAAGTTTATTACTATTCGCACTAGGCATAGTCATATTAACTCCACATCCATCATTAATAGCTTTTTGAATCTTATCAAGATTAACACTATTAGTAATAGTTTGATTTATTTCTTTTTTAAAGTTATTAAATGTATCATTAGTAACATATCCATTAAGCAAATTATTAACTTCTTCTTTATTATAAGTTTCAGACTTAGTATAATAATTTTTAAGTAAATTATTAATTTCTTGTTTAGTATAACTATCAAATGAAGAAGTATCTCCCATTACTCTCCATTCAGTACCATTCCAATAACAAATCTTTCCATTACGATATTCAATCTGACCTTTAGCCCAATTACTACAAGTTACATTAGGAAGATATTCAGACTCTTCACCAACCATACCTGTAAGTTTACATTTATTTAAATTAATAGTACCATTCTCAATAATACCACCTTCAAATACAAGTTCACAACCAACAGGCATTGTAATAGTTTTACCACTTAAATCAAAAGCATAACGAATAATATAACGAGTATTTTCTTCGTTAACCATATCTTGAGTAAGAACAGCTTTATAATTAAGATAAATATTATTTTTAACTTGAACTAAAGTTTCTTCATTAAAATAATATTTAATATTATCTACTGAATTAACATATATAATACCAAGTCTTGGACGTTCATCAGAAAGACAAGTATTATAAATATTATAATCTTCACTATTTCCATAAACAGGAGTGTTGACCCCCCGTAGAGGATGAACTCTATCAGTAGGTTCTACAATAGTCCATCTAGTATAATAATTATAAAAACCAACTCCATCATGAATAGTCTTAACTCTAAGAACAAATAATTTATGATATGTATCATAATAAATACCAGCAGTATTACCTAAATCTGTTCTAATAACTTCATACTTATCAGTATTAAGAATTATTTGACCATAATGTTCACAATAAGTATCATCAAGAAAACCATCAAATAAAAGCTGTTCTGCATTACTAGCATCATCCTCCACGGGGAGTAAGACCTTGCGAATTATTTTATATCCTTTACCACTTTTATATTCAGGCTCATAAGGTCTATCTTTAAGACTAAGACGATTAACATTACAGCAACCAGGACTTAATCTTATAGTAATATCTTCTTCATCGGGATAATTAATAATATTAACTTTACCATCTCCAGCAATCATTTGTTTAAGAGCTTCATTAAGCATATCCCAATCAATAGTACCATCAGCAATAGGAATTTTAGCTCCACTTTCTTCAAGATATTTCTCACTAAGAATTTTAGTCCAATTGTCATCAGAAACCCAACTAGTTTCAACTCCAGCTTGAAGATTACTACCTATATAACTTTCAGTTACAGAAAGATTATGTTCAGCATCATAATAACTAATAGTAAGACTATTACGTCTAAAAATAGCAGGAACAGCTTTACGAGTATTAACTCTAGTTCCTTGATATGGAATCCATAAATGATTAAACCTAGAAAGAACAACAGTTAAATCATTATTTGTATCTTTGTCAAGAATATTTTGAAGATAAGTAATAGGAAATACTTTATCATAACTATTCTGACCTAGTTTTTCATATAGTTGTTTATTGTTCATAATTATATGATTAATTTAAATAACTTTAATGAGTAAATAAACAATATAAGTATTAGTAATATTGTTATATTAAATAGTATTCTTATCGTGGCTCAAGTAAAACTCTTACATTAAATATTGTGCTATTAGAAGTCATAGTAAATTGACATAATATAGTAAATAAAGAAGTAGTTGTATTAGCAGTAACACTAATAATATTATTACTATTAGATACAGAAACATTATTCATAGGTGTGATAACACTACTTAAAGTACAAGTATATTTACTACCGCCACCATCTTTATTTTCAAACCAAAATTGTAATTTACCAGTGTTCATTATAGCAATATTAGTAGGAATATATACATAAACACTAATAGGAGTTTTCTTAATATTATTATAACTTGCTTCTCCTTTATATATTGAATCTACATTTTGGCTATCTAAATAAATAGGTAATGCAACATCTTGACTAGTAAAATAATCATTTTTAATAACAAGTCTACCACGTATAGGATTTGCTCTTTGTGTTCCTTTTGTAATAACATTATGATTTAGCCAATTCCATTCAATTTTATATTCTCTTGCAATATTAGAATCATTTGCAGAAAGTTTAAATGTTATTATAATCATACTAGCATAATTAAGAGCATTTGCAACAGATACATCACAATTAACTTTATTTGTTACATTTACATAATCTGGATTATAATATACAGTTTCAGTTCCGCCTGAACCAGTAACACCGTTCCAAGTCCAAAGTTGAGTTGTATATAACCTATAATAAACACTTACAGATATAGTATTACCATCAGCAACTGTATCAATTTCATTAGTATAAGGATAACCTGTAAAATCTAATCCGCTTCCATCAGGATTAGTACCATAATATTTAGTATGATATATTTTAGCACCATAAGATTTAGAACCAGCAGATTGTGTAATATTAATAGATTTACTAACTCCATTATAAGTAGCAGTAACAGTTGTACTTCTACTTGTTGTAGTAGTTCTATTACCATAAGTAAGTTTACTACCGCTAGTAGTACCACTTAATGTACCATCTCCAGATTTACTTAGTGTAGGACTACCATTTTCAGTTTCAGGAAAATTCTGTCCAATTCCATTCCAAGTATATTGTCTACTACGAACAGCACTACAAGTAATAGTAGAACTACCTCCAGCAGCAGCAATATTAGTAGAACTAGCAGAAATACTTACTGACCATTCAGACAAAATACCATAAACTTTACTACCTGCTCTTTGTTCAATATCGCAAAAATTAATAGCACCATTATAATTTGCAATAACTCTAGTTCTTCTAACACTTGTACTAGTATTATTACTATAACTTAAAGTACTACCACTTAAAATTCCACCACCACTTCCTGCACTAAGACTTGGAGTAGCATTTTCTGTTTCAGTTCCGCCTAAGCCAGCAACTCCATTCCAATTCCAGTTTCTAGAACGAGAAGCACCATAATTAATAGTAACAGAACCTCCTGTTGCTGGAACAGTATAACTACTAGCATTACAATATACAGACCAACTAGACCAACTTTCATACCATTTACTACCAGCAGATTGATTAATAGTTATATCTTTAGTTGCACTATCAATAGTTGCTCTAAATACAGAACTACGGGAACTAGTAGAAGTATTATTACCATAACTAACAGTAGAACCACTTAAAGAAGCTGCACCATTAACCTTACTTAATGTAGGAGAACCACTAGCATTTTCAGTATAAGTTGTTCCTGTACCATTCCATTGCCAAGTACGACTTCTAGTAGCAGAAGTAGATAATGTAGCATTTCCACCAGCAGCAGCAATAGTTGTTACATTAGCACTTAAACTAATAGACCATGCTCCCCAACTACTATAAGTTTTAGAACCAGCATTTTGAGTTACAGTAGTATCTTTAGTTACAGAATCCATTGTAGCTCTAATAACTGTACTTCTAGCACTTGTAGAAGTATTATTATCATAAGTTACTTTATTACTAGCAAAAGAACCAGCACCACTAACTTTACTAAGAGTAGGAGTTCCAGTTCCTGTTTCAGTTCCACCACTTCCACTAACTCCGTTCCATGTCCAAGTTCTTGTTCTACTTGCAGAAGTAGTTATATTTGAACTACCTCCACTAGGAGCAACATTTCCACTATTAGAAATATTAACTGTCCATGCAGACCAAGCACTATATTGTTTAGCCCCAGCAGATTGATTAATAGTTATATCTTTAGTAGTTGAATCAATAGTAGCACGAATAACAGTTGATTTACCACTTGTACTAGTATTATTTCCATAAGTAACTTTAGGACTAGTCCAATTACCACTTCCACTAACTTTACTTAATGCAGGACTTCCATTTCCAGTTTCTGTACCACCAGAACCGGCAACACCATTCCATGTATAACTTCTAGTTCTACTAGCACTAGTTGATATAGTAGCTGTTCCACCTGTTGCTCCAATACTAGTTTTATCAGCACTAATATTAACAGTCCAAGCAGACCAATTACCATAAACTTTAGCACCAGCAGATTGTGTTATAGTAATAGATTTAGAAACACTATTGCTAGTAGCAGTAATAGTTATACTACGACTATTTGTTGTAGTATTGTTACTAGCAGTAACAGTTTTACCACTTAAAGTAAATCCGCCAGCACTACCACTAAGTGTAGGTGTAGCAGTTTCTGTATCAGTATGTGTAGTACCAACTCCATTCCAAGTCCAAGTACGAGAACGACTAGCATTAGTAGTTATCGTAGATGAACCACCACTTGCAGCTATCGTTTGCGTGCTTGCCGAAATAGAAACAGTCCAAGCAGACCACGCTGAATACACTTTTGCGCCTGCCTGCTGCGTTATTGTAACCGTTTTGGACAATCCTACATAACTAGCTGTAAGTGTCGCTGAACGGGCTGAAACGCTCTCGTTTGATGTAAATATTATTGAATTTCCACTAAGACTAGCACTACCACTAATACTAAGTGTAGGAGTAGCAGTTTCACTATAAACAGTACCAGTGTTATTCCATTTATAAGTTCTACGAGCAATATTAGCTGTAACAGTTCTAGTACCACCTTTAGCTTCAACACTAGTTCCATCAGTTTGTAAATCTAATACCCAATTAGTATAAACTTTAGCTCCAGCAGCTTGATTTAAAACAGCACTAACTTCTTTAGTTTGTTTATTTTCTAAAGTAAATGTAACAGTTAAAGTTCCACTTTTAGCATTAGTAGATTCATTATTAGGTATAGTTAATACATTATTACTTATACTACCTAAAGTAGTAGAACTAGTAAAGCTAGCAGTAAGATTAACAACAGTTTCAATCCAAGTTCCAGCATAAGTAGAGCCTTTGGTTATACTCCCCGTGGAGGATGCATAGTCAGTTCTCTTATATCCAGTCTTAACAGAACTATTCGGAAGTTTTAAATCATAAACACCACCAGTATTAGCAATACTACTATCAACTACTGTTAATGCACTAGTATCATATATACTAGCTTTACTACCTTTAAATGTAACAGTATAACTATCTTTAGCTTCTGTATCATCAATTAATACAACTAACTTACCATTAGTTATAACTCCTTTTTCTATTCCATCAAATAAAACTTTAACTCCATCAGTAGGAAAAGTAACAGTATAAGAAATAAATCTTTGTTCCCATTCTAATTCTACATTATGAGTTATAGGTAAATAACCACTGTTACCACTAATAGTTTGAGATTTATAATGTTCAGCAGTAATATTAGCAGTATAATCAGTCTTAATAGGAATAGTAAATACAAATTTAGTATTATTTTCACTTATAACAGGAGTATAACTATTAATAGTAACAGTTCCGGAAACATTTAATTTAAACGTAATAGTAATTTCAGTATTCTCTGGATAAACAAGCTTAGAACCTTGATATATTTCAAATACATCTATACTACCAAGTTTAATATCATGTATTCCAATATCTCCTTGATATATAGCCATAACTTAAGCATCTGATTTAACTATATAAGTAGTATTGTTATCTTTTTGTGCAATAGCTGCATATTGAGTAGCAGTGCCAACCCATATTTTAGGATTAACTATTGGCTCAATAGTAAGATTAGATAATCTATAAAGAGTTTGGTCAACTATTTGAATAGTATTATAAACATAAGAACCATCTTCGGATAAAGCAACATGATGAATAGCATTAGCATTGCTCCATTGAATAATTATAATATTATCTGTATATCTAACATTAAATGTACCATATTTACCATTATGAAATACAGAATTAGGTTTACCAATGGCTGTAGCAAATCCAGCAAAATTAGTAAAAATAGAATTAATAGCAGCTAAAACTTCTTCTTTACTACCATCATTTGTTAATAATATAGTAATATTACCAATATCATAAGATTTAATAATTGAATTACTATTTATAGCTACAAAAGTATTAATACTTTTTGTTTCTTCACCTCCAACTCTAGTTAAACCTTTATCCCAACTTAAATCAATTTCATTAATTCCACCGCCATTAGAAGAAAAATAAGTAATCGTAGCACTAATGCTATTATTACCTATATCAATTCTATCAAAATTAATTCTACTATTGTTATTATCAACAGCAATAATACTTCCGCCTTTTAATAATATTTCTTTTACTTCATCAAAAGTTTTATCACAAGTAAATTCTTTTTGTCCATTAATATATATTCCAGCAGGAACAGTTATAACTACACCATAAACAGGAATAAATCCTTCAGGTGTACTTTTATTTTCATATAATTGTTGATTAATATCTTGCATAACTTTATAAACTTTAAATGGTGGCACTTATTCAGTACCACCATAATTAATATTAAGTTGTTTTCTTTTTAATAACAAGTTCATAACCAGCAGGAATTAAAGCTTTAATAGCATCAGCAATAGCTTTATCAACTTCCGCTTTAGTATAAGTATTTTCTACTGTTGGTACATTATCAAACTTATTATTAATTTCTTCTTTAGTATAAACATTATTACTAAGTTCAGTAATTTGATTAGGTAAAGTTTCATCAAGTTTAACTTTATCAGCAGATGACATACTACCATTAGCAGTTTTACTAGCATTATTTAAAACAAGACCAAAAGGAGTTTTATCAATATATAAATTTGTATTATTACTTTTAACAGATTTACTATATATAATTTTAAGTCCTTCTGTTGTTTGGTCAACTCTATCTAGTCTAATAATAAATTCACTAGATAAACTATTAACAATATCAGTAGTTTTCTTACCTTTACCGCCATCATAAGCAGTACCTGTAACTTCACCTAAAGCTAAAGTTTCAGATATAACTGAATATTTAGTTCCAGACCAACGATAGGTCTTACCGCTATAATCAGTACTTTCACTTATATCAACATAAATCTTACCTTTTTCAGGAGTATAATATACAGGAGCGGTTTCTATATATTTCTCAGCAAAATGAGTTTCATCAACATAATATCCTTCAAGAACATCATCAACATAACTAGGTAATTGACTTGCTGGAACTTTACCATCTCCATCAAGACTAGCAATACCATTTGCTACACCACGTTTAGCTTCAATAGCTTCATTACAGAATTGAATAATCTTCTCTTTAATAATAGGATAATTATCTATATTACTAAGGATATGTTCAACTGTAGATTCAACCTTATTCTCAATAACAACTTTAAGGTTAGGATGATTATCAATATTATCAAAGATATTTTCTATATTACCTTTAATAACATTAAGTAGTTCAGTAAAATTATTAATATGTTCAAATATATAAGTAACTCTAGCTTCTACTTTAGTTTCAATAAGATTCTTAAGAATAGGAAATCTATCAATATTATTGAAAATATAATCAACTCTACTATTTACAGCATTATTAATACAAGTAACAAGAGCTGGATAATTATTAATATTAGCAAATATATTCTTAACACAATTACAAACTAAATCAGAAAGAATACCAATAAGTTCAGGATAATTATTAATATTATTAAACACATTAATAACAAAATCATTAATAAAACTAGTAATAATATCAAGAAAGTCTTTATAATCACCTATATTAGTAAATATCTCTTCAAGTGCTTCTGCTAAATCTTTAATAACAGTATCAAAAGACCATCCTTCCCAATTAGCAGGATTAGTCCAAGCAGCATCACTAATATCATCACTATTATATCGTTGTGTCCAATTAATATTAGTTGCATCACGATAAGTAATAATATATCCTTTACGACGATAAATTTTATCAAGTTTATTAACAGTATTAGCAAAAGTACCTTCCCAAGTTAAATAAACACTATTACAAGCAGCAAGTATTCTATCAAGTCTAGTACCAGTTAAACCATCAAATACAGCTTGTATAACAGTTAAAGGATATATATTATATCTAGTATCATTTTCTTCACAATACTTATCTAGTATATGAATTGGCATATTGCCCTCTTTATCACATTGAACTTTACTAGGGTCAAAAGATTGACAATTAGTACCAACAAAAACATTTTCTTCTTCAGCCATAATTACCACGGATTAGAAACACGTTTAATATAATGTAAAGCAATAGTAGGCATAAGTTTATTAATAGCAAGATAATCACCTGTCCATCTATTACCACTTATTTGACTCCAAGTCATTTCACCATTATTACTAATATTAGGTCCAGTCATATACCAATTAGTAGAACGATTAATACCAAGATTATCAAGTCTACTTCGGTCAGCACCATAAGGCCAACCATTTTTAACATCACCATCTAAATCACCTGATATAAATCTCCAGTTACTTGGCGTTATAACTTGATGGTTATTATCACCGGATTTAGTTTTACCAACAGCAACAGCATGTTGATGAAGAGGTAAATCAGTACCACCAATATAAAACGTATATGCACTTACATTACGACCTGGAGCAGCAGGGTCATATGTATCTTTAATATTTTCAAGAACTGTTTTCCAATCAAGATTTCCTTGTTTAGGATTATTATAAATATTAATACCATTAGGTATATAACCCATAACAAAACGTCCTTGTGCAGCAGTATAAACTTCCCAGCCATTAGGAGGAGTTGAAGTATCCCAAAGCATAATAGAACCAATAGGAACAACGGCAGCAATCCAAGCTTGAATTTGACTAGCAGCAACTCCACCACCTTGTCCACTTCCACCGCCTTGTCCAAATCCTTCTCCAACTAATTTATTTTTAATATCAGTATAGAGAGAATTAAAATCTACATCAAGTCTACTAGGTTTAGTTTCACTGTCTGCAAATTTATTCATAACAAGATATTTACCAGTTCTAGCTTCACCAAGTTGAGTAACAGACATGACATTATGAGTGCCATCTCCACCAGAGCCACCACCTCCTTCAAGACCAGCAATAATATCATTAATTTCTTGCTTAGTATAATAATTATTAAGTATAGAATTAATAATATTACGTACTTCTTCTTCGGTTAATCCACCTCCGCCAGAACCTCCACCGGCAGCATTAATAGTAATAGTACCATCATCATTTTCAACAAAAGTAATATTAGTACCCGGTCTAATCTTATTTTTAAACATTGATACATAATTACTTTCAAAATATTGTTTATACTCA
>OHKP01000845.1_pt1 | contig 15076 bp, 9 predicted proteins | sample 1568861 | NCBI WGS metagenome assembly OHKP01 (sample SAMEA3879524, study PRJEB24766) | human gut metagenome | biome: human-associated habitat; feature: feces | place: USA | collected 1985/1987 | reverse complement strand
AGATATTATAGGTTGTGGTTTGATGTAGGAAACGAACGATATACAACACTATCCAAAAGGGAGGCTTGAAAGAACTGTTGTGGTTTGATGTAGGAAACGAACGATATACAACTTAAGTATATCAGATGAAGTTTGTTCATTGTTGTGGTTTGATGTAGGAAACGAACGATATACAACAGAAAATCGGTAGGCAATGTACAATAACTAGTTGTGGTTTGATGTAGGAAACGAACGATATACAACTTATCATACCATGGTGCAATATCGCCACAGTTGTGGTTTGATGTAGGAAACGAACGATATACAACTGCGGGCGGCGAGTTTGTTTGCCGTACTCGGTTGTGGTTTGATGTAGGAAACGAACGATATACAACTCGGAAACATTGATATGAGCAATAGATTTTGTTGTGGTTTGATGTAGGAAACGAACGATATACAACGAGAAAAAGGACATGTCCTAATATTTTCAAGTTGTGGTTTGATGTAGGAAACGAACGATATACAACTCCGGCCGTTTGGTTGACCGGATTATAAGAGTTGTGGTTTGATGTAGGAAACGAACGATATACAACGTGTAACGATAGCTAATCACACTTGAGGCAGTTGTGGTTTGATGTAGGAAACGAACGATATACAACGCTGTATTCCAATCCTCAACTATTATTGTGTTGTGGTTTGATGTAGGAAACGAACGATATACAACCAGCAGCATACAGGTGATCTGAATTTCCTGGTTGTGGTTTGATGTAGGAAACGAACGATATACAACTGAAAAAGTGGTACAACAACAATACCCAAGTTGTGGTTTGATGTAGGAAACGAACGATATACAACGAGCGAGGCGACAGCAACGTGACAGTACCGGTTGTGGTTTGATGTAGGAAACGAACGATATACAACCAAACACAATTAAAAGAGCAACGGCGAGTAGTTGTGGTTTGATGTAGGAAACGAACGATATACAACTTCATACCCTTTTTATCATAATAGCGATGCGTTGTGGTTTGATGTAGGAAACGAACGATATACAACGTGTAAAAGTCCTTGTCTACAACGTACATAGTTGTGGTTTGATGTAGGAAACGAACGATATACAACCGTGTGGAAGGTGCGCATCATTATATGTGGTTGTGGTTTGATGTAGGAAACGAACGATATACAACAAGACCGCATCGACCTTGTTACTCAGCAGGTTGTGGTTTGATGTAGGAAACGAACGATATACAACGCTAACGAGGGGTACGGCATAGGCATTAAGTTGTGGTTTGATGTAGGAAACGAACGATATACAACTGGGGAGCGGCGAAGAGCTCACAAGAGGGCGTTGTGGTTTGATGTAGGAAACGAACGATATACAACTGGCGATTTTCAAACAAATGAAAGTTGGGCGTTGTGGTTTGATGTAGGAAACGAACGATATACAACTTTCCAATGTTCACGTTGCCATCAATATCAGTTGTGGTTTGATGTAGGAAACGAACGATATACAACACAATCTTGATGTAATTTAGGGAATAAGAAGTTGTGGTTTGATGTAGGAAACGAACGATATACAACCGTGCAGCTTTTTACAAAAGATAGGCTGAAGTTGTGGTTTGATGTAGGAAACGAACGATATACAACGCAGACGGGCTTAATAATGCGTGTGCGCTCGTTGTGGTTTGATGTAGGAAACGAACGATATACAACTTATTGAGTATCTCACCGACCATCCTACAGGTTGTGGTTTGATGTAGGAAACGAACGATATACAACATTGTCATACCAAGGAGCAATATCACCACAGTTGTGGTTTGATGTAGGAAACGAACGATATACAACGTGCAGTTTTTTACAAAAGATAGGTTGGAGTTGTGGTTTGATGTAGGAAACGAACGACATACAACTCAAACGAATTGTACGGTTACGGCGTCGGGTTGTGGTTTGATGTAGAAACAGACAACACGAGATGCCATTCTCCCCCAAGCGACTCCACCAGCGGATGGCAAAGCGGATGCGACGCCTCCTATATATATAATAAGGTATATATCCGCGCCCAATCCCGCCCCCTTGTGCATGGCAGAAGAAAAAATGGGGATTGAGGGATTGGGGGTCAATGTTTTTTTGTAACTTTGTAGCGTCTCTGTGGCAGACCTGGGACTTGACGGCGCAAGCAGTTATGGCTGTGGGATAGACACGGAGCGGAAAGAAATGTTATCAAGCGATATTTCTATTTATACTGATATAGTTATGACAAATTCTACAGAGAATCTCTATCAGCTTGACGGTAGAGTACCATTGGGCAAAGCAGTCCCATTCGGTCTTCAGCATGTACTGGCCATGTTTGTCAGCAACATTGCGCCTATCATGATTCTTGCCAGCGCCATAGGGTTGGACAAATCAGTCAGTGCGGTACTCGTACAAAACTGTATGGTAATAGCGGGTATAGGTACGCTGGTGCAGCTCTATCCCGTATGAGGGCACTGAAAAACTAAAAACCACTATCAAATTGAAAGTTGATGACGGAGAAATAGCTGTTTTACCCTTTATTATCTGTCTATTTTAGCCTTATTTTAGGTGATTTGCAGAAAGAGAAGTTACAAATCGTAAGCATTTTCCGTTTTGGTCATAAAAAAAGGGGACTTTTTCAGTGCCCTCCCGTATGGCGGATAGGTTCGCGACTGCCCATCGTGATGGGTATTTCCTTCACCTTCCTCTCGCTGGCCATCAGCATTGGCGCAGCCTATGGCATGGGCACCCTCATCGGAGCGGTGATTGTGGGCGGCGTGCTGGAAGGACTGCTGGGACTTTTCGCCAAATACTGGATAAAACTGATTCCGCATGTCGTGGCAGCCACTGTGGTGACAGCCATCGGATTCTCGCTGCTGCCGGTGGGAGCCAACTCCTTTGCCGGCGGATTGGGCGCAGCCGACTTCGGCAGCATGGACAACTGGATTGTGGGCAGCGTGACGCTGTTGGCCTGTCTGCTCTGCCAGGTGTTTGCCAAGGGATTCCTGCGGTCACTGTCGGTACTCATGGGCCTCATCGCGGGCTATATCCTCGCTCTCTTCATGGGTATGATTGATTACAGCGGACTCAGCGATATATCGATTGTGGCACTACCCAAGCTGCTGCCCTTTACGCCTGAGTTCAACATCGGCGCGATACTCTCGGTGACGGCGGTCTATCTGGTCTCGGCAACAGAGACGATAGGCGACACATCGGCGCTCTGCAACAGCGCGCTCGGACGCGACCCCAAGCAGAAGGAGATGGGGGCTGCCATCTGCTGCGACGGTTTTGTGAGCAGTGTATCAGGACTCTTCGGCTGTACCCCCATCACCTCGTTCAGCCAGAACGTGGGTCTGGCTGCCATGTCGGGCGTAGTCAACCGCTTCACGATAGGCGTGGGTGCCGTGGTAATGATTGTGGGCGGCATATTCCCAGCTATAGGCTATGTGCTTACCACCATACCCCAGGCCGTACTTGGAGGCTGCACCATCATGATGTTTGGCAGCATTCTCTTTGCCGGTTTCGGCATGATGGCCCGCTCCGGATTCTCTCAGCGCAACATGATTATCGTGAGCCTCTCGCTGAGCGTGGGACTTGGTTTCACCCAGGCCACAGACATGTTCAACATCTTCCCCGAGATTGTGCGTACGGTATTTGCCGACAACTGTGTGGCAGTGGTATTCCTGCTGGCAGTAATGCTCAATCTGCTCTTGCCCAAGGACAAGGAAGACGCTGCTGACAAGCAATAACGATACAAGACACTCCATTACTGAAGAGACGACAGCCGACGATGGGCCCCACAGCGCCCTGCCGGTTGTCGTCTCTTCGGTTTCAGGGGTCGGCGTGTCTATCATAATCATGAAAAATCAAGCATTTTGCCATTCTTTCGTTGCATAAATCAAAAAAAACTCCTAATTTTGTATACTTTCTGCAATAAACGATAATAACTATGGACGACGACAAGACCAAAGAGGAAACAGACGATATACTGGACAACGACCAGCACTCCGACTATCGCCCCGCCGACCGTTTCGACGCTTCTGCCGTGCATCACCTTTCGGGAATGTACAAGAACTGGTTTCTGGATTACGCCAGCTACGTAATCCTGGAACGTGCCGTGCCTCATATCGAGGACGGTCTGAAGCCTGTGCAGCGACGCATACTGCACACCATGAAGCGCATGGACGACGGCAGATATAATAAGGTGGCCAACGTGGTGGGCGAGGCGATGAAGCTGCACCCCCACGGCGACGCGTCGATAAGCGACGCGCTGGTGCAACTGGGCCAGAAGGAGCTGCTCATCGACACCCAGGGCAACTGGGGCAACATACTGACCGGCGACCGTGCTGCTGCCGGACGATACATCGAAGCCCGGCTTACCAAGTTTGCCCTCGACACGGTGTTCAACCCCAAGACCACCGACTGGCAACTGTCATACGACGGCCGCAACAAGGAGCCTATCACGCTGCCCGTGAAGTATCCGCTGCTGCTGGCCCAGGGAGCCGAAGGTATAGCCGTGGGTCTGGCGTCCAAGATTCTGCCCCACAACTTTACCGAGATATGCCAGGCTGCCATAGCCTATCTGCGCGGCGAGAAGTTTGCCCTCTACCCCGACTTCCCCACCGGCGGTTCGATAGACGTATCCAAATATAACGACGGACTGAGAGGCGGAGTGGTCAAGGTGAGAGCCAAGATAGAGCAGGTAGACGGCAAGACGCTCGCCATACGCGACATCCCCTTCACCAAGACCACATCGACACTGATAGACAGCATCACCAAGGCTATAGAGAAAGGTAAAATCAAGATACGCCGCATCGACGACAATACCGCCGCCGAGGTGGAGATACTGATACACCTGGCGCCGGGCACAAGTCCCGACAAGACCATCGACGCGCTCTATGCCTTCACCGACTGCGAGACCAACATTTCGCCCAACTGCTGCGTAATCAAGGACAACAAACCCTGCTTCCTCACCATCAGCGACGTGCTGACCCACTCGGTCGAGCACACCAGAGACCTGCTGAGGATGGAGCTGGAGATACGCCGCAACGAGCTGCTCGAGCAGCTGTTCTTCATCTCGCTCGAGCGCATCTTCATCGAGGAACGCATGTACAAGGAGACCCGCTTCGAGCAGGCTCCCAACCAGGACGCCGTGGTGGAGTTCCTCGACGAGAAGTTCGCTCCATTCAAGAAGAAGCTGGTGCGCAGCATCACACGCGACGACCTGCTGCGTCTGCTCGAAATCAAGATGCAGCGCATCCTGAAATACAGCAAGGACAAGGCCGACGAGCTGCTGGCGCGTATCAAGAAAGAGCTCAAGGAGATAGAGCACGACCTGGCCCACATGACCGACGTGACCATCAACTGGTATGAGTATATCATCGAGAAATATGGTGCCGACCATCCACGCCACACTGAGATACGCAACTTTGACACCATCGAAGCCACCGAGGTAATCGAGGCCACCGAGAAGCTCTACATCAACCGCAGCGACGGTTTCATGGGCACCGGACTCAAGAAAGACGAGTTTGTGTGCAACTGCTCCAAGATAGACGACATCATCATCTTCTACCGCGACGGCAAATACAAGATAGTCAAGGTGGCCGACAAGTTCTTCGTGGGCAAGAACGTAATCTGGGCGCAGGTGTTCAAGAAGAACGATGTGCGCACCATCTTCAACGTGGTCTATCGCGACGGCCGCAAGGGCATGTGCTTCATCAAGCGTTTCTTCGTCAACGGCTGTACCCGTGACCGCGAGTACGACCTGACCCAAGGCACCGAGGGGTCGCGCATCATGTACTTCACTGCCAACCCCAACGGCGAGGCCGAAGTGATAAAGATAACGCTCGAACCCGACTGTACAGCCAAGAAGAAGGCCAATATATTCCTCGAAAAGGATTTCTCCGAAATACTTATCAAGAACCGTACGGCACGAGGCAATATCCTCACCAAGAAGCCCGTTCACCGCATCTCGCTCAAGAGCCGCGGCCACTCCACCCTGGGCGGACGCAAGGTGTGGTACGACCCCTATGTGCGACGCATCAACTATGAAGAGCGGGGCAACTACCTCGGAGAGTTCAGCGACGACGACCGCATACTGGTTATCCTCAGCGACTACAGCTACTACTTCACCGACTTCGACGCCAACAACCACTATAGCGAGGGCATCGTCGTCATCGAGAAGTGGAATCCCGAGAAGATATGGACCGCCGTGCTCTATGATGCCGACAACAACCGTCTGCTCTACATCAAGCGATTTGCGCTGGAATACTCGCGCAAGCCGCTCAACATCATGGGCGAAAACCCCAAGAGCAAGATGGTGCTGCTCACCGACACGCCCTATCCCCGTCTGAGGGTTACCTTCGAGGGCGTCGATGTCAAGCAGCCGCCGCTGGAGGTCGAGGCTGCCGACTTCGCCACCATCCGCTCGGTCAAGGCCCACGGCCGCCGACTCACCATCTACAAGGTTAAGACGGTAGAAGAGCTTGAGCCTACCCGCCAGCCAGAGCTCGAGCCCACTGCCAGTGACGCCGACGACAGCACCGACGACACCAACCTGGACCCCGATGCCGGCAAGAGCCAGCAGCAGGTCATCGACGAAATCACCGGCCAACTCAGCCTTTTCACCAATGACGACAATTAAGACCATCCTCCTGGCGCTCCTGGCAGTCGTGCCCTGCTCCATCGCTTGGGCACAAGGCGAGCGCATAGTCACCAATGCCCGCATGGTGGGCATTGGAGGCGCCGAGGTGCTCGACACCTATCTCTCCCCACTCCACTATAGGGGCACCGAGCTGAGATACATCTCACACACCCTGCGCGAGAAGACCGACACCACGCGCCTCTTCCATGAAATCATCCACCAGGGCAGCCTCTCTCTTCTCGAAAACAAGAGCGGCTACGGTGGCGAGATGGCCGGAAGCTACAATTTCCAGTACGGATGGCACTGGCATCTATGCGATTTCCATTTCAAGGGAAGCACCCTGCGACTCGACGTGGGTGGAAACATCGACGCCAACATAGGTTTCATCTACAACACCCGCAACTCCAACAATCCCGCACAGGCCAGAGCCTATCTCAACCTTACGCCCACAGCCGCCGCCACCTACACCCTGCACTGGCGCCATCCGCTGGCAGTGAGATACGAGGTGTGGCTGCCTGTCGCCGGCGTCATGGTCTCGCCCAATTACGGACAGTCCTACTACGAGATATTCTCCAAGGGCAACTACGACCACAACGTGGTGCCCACCTGGGTAGGCAACGCGCCGTCGATGAGGCAGATGCTCACCGTCGATTACAACCTGTGGGGCACCACCCTGCGCGCCGGCTATCTGGGCGACTACCAGCAGGCCAGCGTCAACCACCTCAAGTCACACATCTACACCCATGCGTTTGTCATCGGTGTGGTGCGCAAGTTCAGCATCCAAAAGATTAAACAGCCATGATCCTTCCACGCCTTTCTCTCTTGTTCCGCCTATGCCTCGCATGTCTTGTCGCCATCAGCATGACCAGCTGCGTAGACGAAGACGAATATACCAACTCGCCGAGCGGCAACTTTGAAGCCCTATGGCGCATCATGGACGAGCACTACTGCTTCTTCAGCCAGAAGGGCGTAGACTGGAACGAGGTCTATCAGCGCTACTCACGCCAGATAGACAACCACATGAGCGAGAACCAGCAGTTTGAAGTGCTCTGCAACATGCTCAGCGAACTTCGCGACGGCCATGTCAATCTCTACTCCACCTTCGACGTCGGCCGCAACTGGAGTTGGCGCGAAGACTATCCCTCCAACTTCTCCGACACACTCTCCCGACGCTATCTCGGCACCGACTACCGCATCGCGTCGGGCATCAGCTATCGCATCCTCGACGACAACATAGGCTATATGCGCTGCTCCACCTTTGCCAACGGTTTCGGCGAAGGCAACCTCGATGACATCATGGCCTATCTGCTCACCTGCCGCGCCCTCATCATCGACATACGCAGCAACCCCGGTGGAATGATAAGCGCCGCCGAACAACTGGCTGCCCGCTTTACCGACGAAGACATCCTCGTGGGATATGTGCAGCACAAGACGGGGCGCGGCCACAACGACTTCTCTGCCATGAAGGAGCAGCGGTTGCGCCCGAGCCGCGGTATACGCTGGCACAAGCCGGTGGCAGTGCTCACCAACCGCACCGTCTTCAGCGCCGCCAACGAGTTTGTCAAGTACATGCGCTGCTGTCCACGCGTCATCACCGTGGGCGACCACACCGGTGGCGGAGGCGGCATGCCCTTCAGCAGCGAGCTGCCCTGCGGATGGAGCGTGAGGTTCTCTGCCTGCCCCATCTACGACCGCAACCGCCAGAGCACCGAAGACGGCATAGCCCCCGACCATGTGGTGAGCATTACCGACAGCGACCTCCAGCGCGGCATCGACACCATCATCGAGGAAGCCCGTAAAAAATTGAATGACAGCAAATAAAAACTCACGCATCGTCACGTTTCTCATTTTTTTATCGTAACTTTGCACCGTTATTGCGCTTGTGGCGGAATTGGTAGACGCGCCAGACTTAGGATCTGGTGGCTCAGGTCGTGTAGGTTCGAGTCCTATCAGGCGCACCCGCTAATCCTAATTGCTTATCAACAAGCAGTTAGGATTTTTTTGTTTGTATACCCAAGCCCCATTGCCTGCGCGGTTATCACTCGTGGTCACCCGATGGCCAGGCTGTCGCCCTCTACATTTGAAGACACCACTACTGACAGGCTGAAGGAATGTGTGGGAATAGAAGAAAGATAACTTGAAGTGGTCAACAAGCATAATATATTCTGCAAAATGGCTGAGGAAACAACCCTATTCGGAGTTTCCGCTATTATTGATTGCTTGGAATGAGAAGCGTTGCTTGAGACCCTAACTACGGGAGTAACCAGAACCGATACAGATTTAATTGAACCAGCTTGTTCAAAGCAATGCCATACTCGGTTAGCCCAATGGCCCAATAAATGACCCAATAAATGACCCAATAAATGTATCTATGTGGCATTATGGAAAAAACGGCGGAAACGGCTATTTATCAGCAAAAAAGTATTATCTTTGCAACCGTTTTTGAAGACAAGCGCAATAATTACGAGACCAAGCACAATGTCTCCGAAGCCAAGCGCAATGCTTTTGAAACTAAATGTCCTATGTCTGAATCTACATATAGAACAATGGAAATGAAAGATATCGCACAAATACTTAGACTTGCAGTGTGGCGCAGCCATGCTGTGACTGTGGTGGCTGCCGTGGTGAGCATGCTGGCGGCCATTGCCCCTGCGACGCATGCCAAGGACATCAGCCCGATGGAGGCTGTCAGGATTGCCCGAAGAGTGGTTAACCTGTCGGACGACTGTGCCGCCAAAGCCAGGGCGCAGAGCCGCACGGCGACGCCCATCCCACCTTATTATATATATAACGACGCGCGGGGACAGAGTTTTGGCATCATCGTCGACGACGAGATGGGAGAAATACCAAACAATAAGAATGAGTATAAAGTAAACGGCAACCTTGCCGAAATGGTTTTTACGCTTTAACAACGAACACGATATGCTTAGTGAAAGTCAAAATATAGAATACAAGGAATCTTGGCAAGACGAATACCTGAAATGGATATGCGGTTTCGCCAATGCACAAGGCGGTCGCATTTTTATCGGAGTAAACGATGAAAAACAAGTGATCGGTCTGCCTGATGCCAAGAGACTGATGGAAGACATTCCTAACAAGATAGTGAACTACCTTGGTATCGTGGAAGATGTAAACTTGCTTACAGAGGGCAAAAAGGAATACATCGAGATTGTGGTGACACCAAGCAATGTGCCTGTGGCTTACCGTGGTGCTTACCACTATCGTAGTGGTTCTACCAAGCAAGAATTAAAAGGACTGGCATTGCAGAACTTTATCTTGAAAAAGATGGGATGGTCATGGGATGATATGCCAGTCGCCGGAGCCACGCTAAACGACATTGATCGTCAGGCTATCGACTACTTCTTGCGCAAAGGCATTGAAGTTGGCCGAGTTTCGGGTGATGCCTATACTTCATCTACTGAAGCTGTACTGCAAAGTCTGAACTTGATAACAGAGGAAGGACAGCTCAAGCAAGCCGCCCTATTGCTCTTTGGCAAGAACCCGAAGAGATTCTTTGTGTCTTGCGATTTCCGTATCGGCCGTTTCCGTAATGACGAGAGCGACTTGATCACACAGGACGTAGTAGAAGGAAATATCCTGCAAATGGTAAACCGTATCATTGAATTGTTGCGTTCCAAGTACCTTTTGTCCCCCATTCACTACGAAGGGATAACACGTATAGAGCAATTGGAAATACCCGAGGATGTGTTGCGTGAGGCTATTTGCAATGCCATCGTACACCGTGACTATATGGGTGTGCATACACAGATGAAAGTGTACGATGACTGCATTATGCTTTGGAACGACGGCAAACTGCCCGAAGGCATCGATCAAGAGAAATTGTTCGCAGAACATGCTTCACAACCTCGCAACCGCAACATAGCCAATGCCTTCTACAAGGCTGGCTTTATCGAGACATGGGGACGTGGCATTAACAAGATACGTCAAGGCTTGAAGAAAGCAGGACTTCCTGAGCCCAAGATAGAGAATCATATCAGTGGCACACTGATTACCATTTACCGTAATGTCGGTGTAAATGGCATTAATGACGCTAATAATGTCGGAAACATGTCGGAAACAAATGTCGGAAACATGTCGGAAGCGAACCTTACTGAACGCCAAAGATTTATCTTATCTTCTATCAAGAAAAATCCGTTAATCACTGGAAAAGAAATGTCGGAAACATTGTCGGTGACACAGCGTACAGTAGAACGCGATTTGGCGGCAATGCAGAAAGCTGGCATCATTCGGCATGAAGGCAAGGTTAATGCAGGTGTGTGGGTGGTGCTTGAAAAGGCAAAAAATCAAGATTGAAAAGGTATGAAAGAAATGAAAGATATCGCACGAATACTTAGACTTGCAGTGTGGCGCAGCCATGCTGTGACTGTGGTGGCTGCCGTGGTGAGCATGCTGGCGGCCATTGCCCCTGCGACGCATGCCAAGGACATCAGCCCGATGGAGGCTGTCAGGATTGCCCGAAGAGTGGTTAACCTGTCGGACGACTGTGCCGCCAAAGCCAGGGCGCAGAGCCGCACGGCGACGCCCATCCCACCTTATTATATATATAACGACGCGCGGGGACAGGGATTTGTCATCGTTGCCGGCGACGACGAGATGGGAGAAATCCTGGCCTACAGCAGGGAGGCCACGCTCGACACGCTGACAGCCAACCCCTGCATCAAACTGCTCTTAGAGGGTTACCGCCAGACCTACGAGGCTATCAAGGAGGGCCGGGTGACCATCAGCCCCAGAACCCGCAACGCACTCTACACCAAGACCGTAGAGCCGCTGCTGAAGAGCAAGTGGGGACAGTCGCACCCCTTCAACGCCAAGACCGGTTACCCCTACAGCGGATGCGTGGCTACGGCGGTGGCGCAGATGATGTACTACTACCAGTGGCCCGCCCAGGGCAAGGGGAGCAACGAGTATCTCGTCAAGTACTACAACACGACGGTGAGCGCCGACTTCAGCCAGTCGCACTACGACTGGGCCAACATGCTGCCCGACTACCGCTACCCCATCGCCGCCACGCAGAAGCAGGAAGACGCCGTGGCGCTGCTGATGAGCGACGTGGGCATAGCCTCGTTCATGCAGTACACCCCCGACGCGAGCGGCACCCAGGGACTCTTTGCCTACAAGGCGCTGCAGAAGCACTTCGACTACACCGCTGCCTATGTCACCAAAGCCATAGAGGGCCCCAGCCGCTTCGCCGAGATACTGCGGCAGGAACTGCTCAACGGGTGCCCAGTCTATCTGGACGGACGGCCCGCAGGGACGGCATCGGGACACGCCTGGGTGGCCGACGGATTTGACCAGAACGGACTCTTCCACATGAACTTCGGCTGGGAAGGACAGGGCGACGCCTACTACTCGCTCACCAACCTCAACGTGACCGAGACCGGAAGCGAATTCCAAGGCAAGCCTCTTGCCTTCAACCGCGCCCTCACCGCCATCCTCGCCCACCCCAACAACGGCAAATATCCCGACATCGACCGCGGACTGCTGGAGACCTCGCCCCAACTGATGTTCAACGAGGGCGGCTCGCTCTCCATCAAGGGCGCAGACAAGACCTTCAATCCGTCGCAGACGCAGACCGTAGAGGTCAGCTCGTTTGTGAACCGCGGCACCCCCTTCCGTGGCGACATCGGCGTGGCGGTCTACGACGCCCAGGGCAAGTTCGTCCGCGTGGCCTATTCTGACGACCATGCCACCGGCGGACTCACCCAGCGCATCTACGGCGACGGCCTCGACGGATACATGGGCACCGACTATCTCATCAACGACCCCCAGCCCATCCATCTGAGTCTCGCCCAGCTCGCCGATGGCTACTACCGCCTCGTCGCCGTATGCACCGCCCGTAAGGACGACGGTTCGTGGGACGATTTCTTCCCCATAAAGAAGGCGCCCATCATCGAAGTGGAACTGAGCAACGGCTCCGCACGCATCTCGGAAATCTGTTCGGAGGAAGCGCGGTTCCAGCTGATGGGCCAGCCCCGCCTCTCCGACGAAGCCTATCAGGGCGAGAAGGTGGTGGCGTTCTTCCCCGTGAAAAATCTCAATGGCGTGCCGCGCGACTGTTATCTGAGGGTGCGCCTGCTCGATGCCGACAGGACAGTGGTGCTCGACACGCGCGTGGACGCACTAACCGAAATCGAGGGCTTCACCGAGACCGAGATACCCATCACCCTCTCCATCCCCGCCTCGCTCGCCCCGGCGCGCTACGAGGTGCAGCTCGAGATGACTGGTGACGAGGCAGAGACGCTCCACTACCCCATCCTCAACATCCACGACCGCGATGCCGCCTATATCGATGTGGTCAAGGGACAGGACAGACCGATTATGGCCAAGGCGGAGATATTCCTGGCCGACGACTCCAACTCCAAGGTCGAGTCGGGAAGCATCGACATCACCAGGATGCCGCTCTTCAAGCTCGGAGTGTCGCTGCGCGCGACCGAAGGACGCAGCTACGAGGGCTACGTATATATGTTTGGCGAAGACACGCAGACCCATGAGACCATCCAGATACCGGGCATCGAGGATAATGTCAGCGTCCATTCATCGTTTGATGTGGCGGTCTTCAGTTACTGGTTGCGTCAGAGCAACCAGCCCTTTGCCGACGGCCACACCTATCGCATCTATGTCACCGGCAAGACCGACGGCAACGATGTGGCGCTGACCTCGCCCAAGGCGCCGGCTTACTACCTCAAGCGCGAGGGCAGCATCTTCTCCATCTATAGCGGCACCGCCACAGCCATTGGCGACGCCCCGACCACGGAGCCCACGGTGAGCCTCAGCGCCGGTCAGCTTGCGGTGAGCGCCGAGGGGCTCAGAGCCATACGACTCTACAGCGTGAGTGGCACGATGGTCGGCCAGGCACCAGCCACCGACGCCCGCCGCGCCGAGCTCTCCCTCCAGGGTCTCGCCCAGGGCGTCTACCTCCTGCGGATAGAGGCTGGAGCGCGCACCACCACCTACCGGTTCATGCTCTGCACAGCCGCCCCTCTGCGATAGCCACTGCGACAGCAGTCCACCGTCACCGCCACCACGGCGCAACCATAGCCATCCCCCCTGCCCAACGACAGGCAGCGGGGATGGCTTTTTTGCGTCGCCGCCACCAGCCATCCAAACACCGCCACCCGCTCCGCCTCGCCCCTCATGCCTCAGGGGCAGCCAGAGGGCATCATCGCCATCACCTCAACCATCATGGCCAGCTCGTACCTTATGTCACGAGCCCACGCATCATAAGCCACGAGCCCACGTTTCAGTAGGCACGAGCCCACGTATCATATGTTACGAGCCAGCCGCGATGATTGCGCAAGTCGGGATGGCGGTCAACAGGGTAGCGGCAAAGCCCATCACGCTCCGCGAAATCACCATGGGCGACATGGCGTGGGTTATGCGAGTTGCGCAGACAGCAAGAGGCACAGTGACGCCCCACTGCGATGCCCACCGTCCGACAACGACATCGACCCACAGGCCCCATCCCGGCCTTCCCCCAAGGGAAAGGAGTGCACCACAACCTCCTCAAACACAACGGGAATGAACTATAGCCCTTGGGGGAGGGCTGGAGATAGGCTTTCAATAAACAGCTGTTTTTGTACCGCCAACGGCGGACTTTTTTTACGACCAAGGGCCGCTTTTTATACCGTCGCCACGGCTGTCGTCATGCCGTGCATGACGGTGGGGATGGTGGAGACGGCAAGGAGGAAAACTCGTTTTCCGACTGTCGGCACCGCCATCCACGCCAAGGCGAAGCCGGCAGCCACAGCCACGGCTTTTTGTATTTATATCAACCTATTATAGAAGTATCCATTAATGGATTTACGCCGCAATCGGCCCTCCGCAAGCAGCAGCAACTCTGTAGGAGTTGCGTTTCCCCAGCCCAGGGTTGCGGGCGAAGCACGCTACCCTGGGTAACTGCCCCCACTAACCTGGCAACTCTGTAGGAGTTGCGATTAGCCGTAGGCGTTAACCTCACCAGGACAATTGGCAGGAATGGATAGGAAAATACCATTAAACTGAGTATAACGCCTTCGGCTAAACGCAACTCCTACAGAGTAGCTACACCTTATTATATCTGTACCCAGGGTAGAGGCGCTACGCACCTCAACCCTGGGCTATGAAATCGCAACTCCTACAGAGTTGCCAGCGGTGCGCACCATCCATCTGCAAGCCCCATCCCGACCTTCCCCAAGGGAAAGGAGTACCATCAAACCACCTCAAACACAGCAAGAATGAGCTCCAATCCCTGGAGGATGGCTGGGGAGGGGCTTTCTAAACGGCTGGGGAGATGCTTCCAATAAGCAGCTGTTTTTGTACCGCCAACGGCGGACTTTTTTTACGGCCAATGGCCGCTTTTTATACCGTCGCGGCGGCTGTCGTCATGCACGGCATGACGGTGGGGATGGTGGAGACGGCAAGGAGGAAAACTCGTTTTCCGACTGT
>OHKP01000841.1_pt1 | contig 15103 bp, 8 predicted proteins | sample 1568861 | NCBI WGS metagenome assembly OHKP01 (sample SAMEA3879524, study PRJEB24766) | human gut metagenome | biome: human-associated habitat; feature: feces | place: USA | collected 1985/1987 | reverse complement strand
CATTCAGATACTATCCTTATAAACGCAAGAAGCTGACCTTTTGGGTCAGCCTCATCAAAGTTAAGGAAGGTGTACCATCTGGAGTCGCATCGATATTTGTAGATGCGCAAGCGGAGAATGTGATAGTTGTTGCTCCGGGAGCAAATTCTGAACTTCTCCAAAATGAAGTTGATGCCGCAGTTGCTGAAATTTCTTCTGCAGATTTTGTTCTGATGCAGTTGGAAACTCCGATGGAAACCGTTGAATTTGCCGCTTCCAAGGCTGTTGAAGCTGGCACCAGAATAGTTCTCAATCCGGCTCCTGCAGCCAGTCTTTCAGATGCTTTGCTTTCAAAACTGTGGTTGATTACCCCTAACCGTACTGAAGCTCAGCTGCTTACGGGTCTTCCTGTTACAAATGAACAGGAGGCGGCTGAGGCGGCTGAGGCTCTCGTTGCCAGAGGTGTTAAAAATGTGGTGATAACTCTCGGTTCGAAGGGAGCCTATGTGTTCTCCCAAAATTTCCGTGGTATCGTTCCGTCTATCCCGGTGGAAGCTGTTGATACAACGGCAGCAGGCGACACATTCAATGGTGCTCTCTGTGTTGCTCTCTCTGAAGGACGTAATTTGCAGGATGCCTGCAGATTTGCCGCGAAGGCTGCTGCCATTTCTGTCACTCGGATGGGGGCTCAGCCTTCAATACCATATAGGAAAGAAATTGTAGAATAATAACCATCTAATCTGGAAGTTAAAATGAAAAGATTTGTCTTGATTCTGTCTGCAACCTTATCCTTGCTTTGTGTGTGGAATTATGCCTATGCGCAGTCCGGGAAGGTGAACGGAACTGTTACGGATGAAAAAAGAAATCCGATGACAGGTGCTACCGTGGTTGTTCTGGGTACTCAGAAATATACCATTACCGATATCGACGGTCAATTCTCAATTGATGCTGCCCAAGGTGAGACTCTTCGGGTTTCATATCTCGGGTATGACGATTCTGACGTGACAGTTACAAATTCAAAAGTATATGACGTGACGCTTACGCCTTCGGCAGCAACAATGCTGGACGAGACAGTTGTTATCGGTTATGGAACATCCACAAAAAAGGAAATTACAGGTTCGGTTACAAGCCTTAAGTCGGAGGATTTCGATAAGGGTGCATTTGCGGATGCATCTGCCCTATTGCAAGGAAAAGTCGCTGGCCTCTCAATCACGAATCCGAATGGTGCGGATCCTAATGCCTCAATGGAGATTCTTCTTCGCGGAACGAATACATTGTCAGCAGGTCAGGGACCGCTTGTTATTATCGACGGTGTCAGTGGTGCCGATATACGGAGCATAAACTTTCAGGAAGTTGAGAGCATAGATGTCCTTAAGGATGGTTCTGCTGCTGCAATTTATGGAACTCGAGGAACTAATGGAGTCATAATCATAACCACAAAAAGAGCAAAGGCGGGAAGGACCTCTGTTGAATATGATGCACAGGCTTCTGTACAGTCTGTACTTTCTCGGGCGGTTCCAATGACGGCAGAAGAGTTTAAGTATGCAATCGAGAATTACAAACCGGCGTTATCATCTTCTCTTTATGGGGCGCAGACAGACTGGTTCAAGGAAGTTACGAGGACACCATTCTCACACAGACACTCTCTTGCTGTTGCAGGAGGCTCCGATGTGTTCTCTCACAGAACGACTTTGAATGTTGAGCAGAATCAGGGTCTTCTCAAGAACAACAATGCGGAAAAATATCTTATCAAGACCAATGTTCATCAGGATGCCCTACAAGGTTGGCTCTCTTTTGACTATAATCTGAGTTATGGAAAACGTAAATACGAGGGTACCCGTACCGGAATTTTCCGTCAAGCGTTCTTTCATAATCCCACAGAACCTGTTTATGATGAGACAGATACGGAACATGGCGGTTATTACACGGTTTCCTCAATGGACTATTATAATCCGGTAGCCATGCTTAACGAAAGAAAGAGCAATTATGATGTGGATGCAGTTTCTGCAAACGGACGGGCAACCTTGAATATATTGCCTGTGAAGGGTTTGAAATGGGATAATTTCGTTGCGTGGATGACTGAGAACAGCCGTTATACGGACTATAAGACCAAATATTATCCTGGCGAATGGGGACTGAACGGCTCGGCAGAGATTTCTAACTCAAGAACTTGCGACATTCAGTATGAGAGTACTGTCCAATATGGCGGGAAATTTGGCAAACATTCTGTTCAGGCGGTTCTCGGTTATTCTTACGAGCAGCATGATTCTTACAGTTCTTCCGCAGGGAATTACGACTTTGATACAGATTGGTTCGGTGTGAACAATCTTGGTGGCGGCAAGGCTCTGCTTAGCGGTAATGCCAGTCTTGATTCATACAGAGAAGCTAACCGCTATATTGCTTTTTTCGGAAGGGTGATGTATAATTATGATGAAAAGTATATAGCTTCTGTTTCATTGCGCCGTGACGGATCTAGTCGTTTCGGATTGAATAACAAATGGGGATGGTTCCCGGCAGTCAGCCTTGGTTGGCGAATCTCTCAAGAAAACTTCCTTAAAGATGTGAAGTGGCTTGACGACCTCAAGTTGCGTGCGGGTTTCGGAATGACCGGAAATCAGGACTTTGAAAACTACAAGTCACTTTTCCTCGTCAAAACCAGTGGAAACTTCTACTATGACGGTAAATGGTCAACTGCCTATGCCCCTGCAAGCAATGCCAATCCTAATCTTTCATGGGAGAAAAAAACTGAGTACAACGTAGGTATGGACTTCTCCTTGTTCAATGGACGTCTCAGCGGAATTGTCGATTATTATTATCGTCTTACCACTGATCTTCTTTATAACTACACGGTGCCGGTCCCTCCTTACGACTATTCTACACTATTTACGAATGTTGGAAAAATTAGCAATAGCGGTATTGAACTGACTCTCAGTGGAATACCTGTTAAGACGAAGAATATTAGCTGGCTTACGACTCTCACTTTCGCCCACAATGCGAATAAACTTGTCTCTTTTACTAACGAAGAATTCTCCGGTCAGGAATATCGTATCGGATGGCTCAATACACCTCTTGGCTGCTACTGTCAGCGTCTGATTGAAGGCGAGAGTATCGGTTCTTTCTATGGGCCGGAATATGATGGTCTTAGAGCGAGTGGAACGATAAAGGTAAAGCAGGCAACCGAGAAAGAATGGGTGAAACTTGGAAGTGCCTATCCTGTGTGCGACCTTGGGTGGAGCAACAACCTGAAATTATGGGATTTTACCCTGAGCGCTACTTTCCGTGCATCCATCGGAGGTAAGGTTTTCAATCAAATGAGGGCTGTTTATGAGTGTGTAAATGAACTTGGTTTGAAAAATGTTCTCGGAACATGGCTTGATGAGCCTGAATACACTGGGAAGGTGGTATATTGTTCTAAATATCTTGAGGATGCATCATTTCTCAAACTTGACAACCTGACTTTGAGTTATGATATCCCTTTGAAGAACAGAAATTTCGTGAAGAGTCTGTGCTTTTCGTTGACTGGTCAGAACCTCTTTGTGCTCACGGGTTACAAAGGAGTTGATCCTGAAGTCAAGAGAAGTGGTTTGACTCCGGGAATTGAAGGATTGAGTTATTACCCGAGAACAAGAGTATTCACATTAGGTGCAAGCATTAAATTCTAAGGAGATGAAACGTCTTTTCACAATATCTGCGGTTGCGGCAATGGTTGCCGTATCCTGCACAAATTTGGAAGAGGAAATATATTCCCGGATTCCAAAAGATACATTTCTCAGCGACGATGCAAATGTCGCTCTATACACTTCTAGACCTTATACCGCATTACAGAGTTGGGGATCCGAGCAGAGTATGTTGACTCTGATATTCCAACTTTCCAATGAAGCGGCAATCCCGAGAGCATACAATGGCAGTTGGGCGGAATCAAGGTATAGCGAACTGCAGAGACATTCAATTCCGGCCGGGAACAAGCTGGTACGCTGCGGATGGGATTTCTGCTTTGACGGTATTGCCGCTTGCAATGACGCGATATACGAATTGCAGAGGGTGAAAGAGCAGACGGATCTGGTGCTGAAGAGTACAGCTGAAATAAAGGTCTTACGTGCCTATTACTATCTTCTTGCCGTGGACTGCTGGGGAAATGTGCCGTTCTCGATAGACAAGACACAAACAAGTTATCCTGAGCAGAAGGACCGCAAGTTTATGCTCAAGTTTATTGAGGATGAAATCAAGGAGAATATTGACATTCTTGACGAAAATGTTTCATCGTTGACTTACGGGAGAGTTACCAAAGGAGTTGCGCAGTTCCTTCTTGCCAAAATTTATCTCAATTCAGAGGAGTGGACCGGTGTTGCTCGTTATGAGGAAGCTGAAAAAATATGTTCCGATATAATGACAGGAGGACAGTATAAACTTGCATCTACTTATTCTGCAAATTTCGCGATTAACAATGAGAATGGTCCGGAGGCAATTTTTGCCATTCCCCATAGCAGCGTCTATACCAATTATGCTTTCTACATCTATGTGATGACTTTTAATGACGATCTTCAGAAGGCTTTCAACATAGGTGATACATGGAATGGCTCCCTTATAGCTCAGCCGGATTTCTTTGACTCTTATGAACCGGGGGATACCAGAAAGTCTGATACATGGCTCTTCGGACAGGTTTACAATCCTGACGGGACGAAATATCAGTACAAAGAAGTGGCGATAGATGCTTCTGGTAATCAGAGTACTGTAATGAAAGATTATGTTTTGTCAGGCTCGCCGATTGATGAGGGCAAATATGTCACAGGCATCGGTCGTTTTGAGGGAGCAAGAATAATCAAGTGGCCATATCAGACCGACGGTACATTGAGTTCTTACAGGATATCTATGGAGAATGATTTCTATCTGATGCGTTATTCCGATGTGGTGCTTATGTATGTTGAAGCACTTGTCCGTCAGGGAAAGACGGTTGAAGCTGCCGCTGTTTCGGAATTTGTTCGCATAAGGGAACGTGCCGGACTCGCCCCTATGAGCGCATCAGAACTTACACTTGACAACCTTTTGCTAGAGCGTCAGCACGAACTCGCCCTTGAAGGATGGTCTCGTCAGGATTTGATTCGTTTCGGGAAATATACAAAGTCATGGTGGGCAAAGCCTGAAGGCGAGGACTATATGAAACTTTTGCCGATTCCTGATTTAAGGATGGGCGATAATCCTAATCTTATTCAGAATAACGGATATAACAAATAATGTCATATGAAAAAGAAAATCATATTTTTATTTGCCTTGGCTCTCCTTTGTATGGCCAGTTGCACTGGCACTTCTGAAAACGAAAAGGCGATATCTTTTGATGAGCTCAGAAGCAAGATTGCAGGTGCCTGGCTAGGACAGATGGTGGGAAATATCTACGGACTTGAGTATGAAAACAAGTTTGTTGAGCAACCTGGAGAGGGGCCATTCGTGTGGAATAAGGCTATGCGTAAGATGACTGCGGTTGATGGCGCATTCTCAGACGATGATACGGATGTGGAATATATGTACTTGCTTATGATGGAGAAATATGGAGTGCATCCGACTTACGAACAAATGCGAGAGGGGTGGATGTACCACATTAGAGACAGGGTGTGGCTTGCCAATAGGGCAGCCCTCGGAGCAATGCATTACGGACTTACGCCTCCGTTTACGGGAACAGAGGCAAATAACCCTCATTGGTTTCAGATTGATCCGCAACTTATAAATGAAATTTGGTCATATACGGCTCCTGGAATGGTTTCTTATGCGGCGGGTATTTCAGATTGGGCTGCACGCATTACCAGCGACTCATGGGCAACTTCCCCGACGGTTGTCTATGGCGCCATGTATTCAGCTGCGTTCTTTGAATCGGACATAAGAAAACTAATGGAAGGTGCTCTTGATTATCTTCCTGCTGATGACAAATTTGCGAAGACGGTACGTGAATGCATGCGTCTTTATGATGAGAATCCCGAGGATTGGCACGATGCGAGGGCTTTTATAAAGGAAAAGTATTATGATGAAGAGCCATCTTTCACAAAAACTATCTGGAATGCAAACCTTAATGGTGCTATGGGTATGCTTGCACTTCTATATGGCAATGGGGATATTGAAAAGACTCTAAACATTGGCTGTGCCCTCGGTTTTGACGCGGACAATCAAACTGCGACAACTTGCGGAATATTGGGAGTGATAAATGGCGGAGAAAATGTTCCTAAAGAGTGGTCAATGCCTTTTGAACATTGGACAAAGCCGTTCAATGACAGATATATAAATGTGACGAGATATGATCTTCCGGATGCATCTATCGATGATATGATTGACCGTACCGTGGAAATCGCAGCGAAAGTCGCGGTGGCAAATGGTGGACGTGTCGAAATGCGTGACGGTGTCAAGTATCTTGTTGTTAACACGGCAGCTAAATTTCATGCGCCTCTTGAATTTTGTGTCGGACCTCAGCCGCGTATCGTATGCGGAGAGCCTGTGGATTATGACTTCAGTTGCGTTTCCAACAGGCAGTATAAATGGAAGCTTGTCGAAGGGACTCTTCCTGAGGGACTGAAATTCAATGACGGCCGTCTTAGCGGCACTACATCAAAGAAAGGTGACTGGAAAATCAAGCTGTCGCTTTCAGATGGCAAGGAAACAATCACCAAGGATTTTGTTATTACCGTTCGCGGACGTAATATTGCTCCTGAGGGAAAGGTCGTGGCATCAGTAAAGAAAACTAATTTTGAGGTTATGGATTCTTGCTGGCTTACAAATTCCAGAGCATACTATGCGGATAGCGTCAATGTCATAAATGATGGAGTCCTTTCTGGAGCTGGCTCGGTTTTCTGCTCGCTGTCGTCAAAATCAAATGCTCCAAGGCAGGATTGGTTCGGCTATACTTGGGATGAAACGAGAACTTTTGACAAATTGGCCTTTCGTTATGGTTGTCTTGAGGAATTTGGCGGATGGTATAAAAATATGAGAATTGAGGTTCTTGATGAAAAAGGCAATTGGATTCCCGTCACTTCTTCTGTCTCTCCTGCACTTCCGAAGAGCGACGTGGTGTTTATTCAGCCTCATAATGCGGAGTTTCTGTTCAGTTTTCGGCCCGTCACTTCACGTGGTGTCAGGGTAATTGGAGACGACCATGTCGAGAAGCATTGGCATAAATACACCAAGGATGTTTCTGCTTTCATATCGGTGTCTGAAATTGAAGTTTACGAGTCTGCCAAGCCGGAAGTGACCGGGCTGGTGACAATGTCCAAGGATGAACTTCGGGACAGAATCGAAGGAGGCTGGGCCGGACAGACCATCGGTGTTGTATATGGCGCCCCAACGGAGTTCAAGCATCAGGGGACACTTATTCCTGACTCTCAGCCGATTTCTTGGGGAGAGGGATATGTTAAATATTGGTGGGAACGCAAACCTGGACTATTTGATGATATCTACAATGACCTTACTTTTGCTGAAGCATTTGAAGAATATGGGCTGGATTGTACAGCTTCCGAACTGGCAATGAAGTTCGCCTATGCTGATTATCACCTTGCTCACGCGAATCAAGCCGGACGCTATAATATCCGTCAAGGTGTGATGCCTCCGATGTCAGGAAATTGGATGAACAATCCTCACGCGGATGACCTTGATTTTCAGATTGAATCTGATTTTATTGGGTTGATGTCTCCAGGAATGGTGAATAAGGCTCTTGACATTGCCGACAAAGTCGGACACATAATGAATAGTGGTGACGGATTCTATGGCGGAGCATTTGTGGCCGGACTATATTCTGCCGCGTTTGTACTTCGCAAGCCGTCCGACATACTTGACGCAGCTCTAGAGGGAATCCCTCAGGAGAGCAGTTTCTGGCAGTGTGTGAACGATGTCCGCAAGTTGCATAAGATTTATCCGAATGACTGGAAACAGTCTTGGTTTGAGATTCTGAAAAAATGGGGCTCAGACACCGGTTGTCCGAAGGGAGTATTCTTAAGTTTTGATATTGATGCGAAACTGAATTCCGCATATGTTGCCATGGGGCTTCTATATGGTGATGGCGACTTTGCGAAATCAATAGAGATTGCCACACGTTGCGGACAGGACAGTGATTGCAATCCGTCTACAGTTGGTGGCGTATTGGGCGTAATGTATGGGAAGAAAGCGATTCCTGATTTTTGGAAACTTCCGCTTGAGGAAATCTGGGACAAAGATTTTGAGGGAACTGATGTGTCTTTGGCAAAAGGTTCGGATTATTCCTTTAAACACGCACTTGAACTGATATCTCGAAATGGAGGAAATGTTACTGCCGATGCTGTCCAGATTCCGCAGTATCCCATAGATGGACTTGTTCTTGAACAGAATTTTACTGATACATATCCTATCTTTCGCGATCAGAAGGACGCATGGATGGAAAAGGAATATGAATTTGATTTCAATGGAAACGGTTTCTGTATTTGGGGAAATCTTGTTTGTCTTCGCGGAATAAGCCGAGACTATGCTGACAGGGTCTCAAAGAAACATGTTGGCTCGGAAGTTTTCGCAATGGCGGAGCAGAATGACGACTATGTGGCAGAAATCGAGGTTTGGATTGATGGAAAACTAGATCAAGTCTCAATCCTTCCGATGCGAGGAACGTCCAGAAAGTTGGAGCCTGCGTGGAAATACAGAATGGATGAGGGCCATCACACTGTCAAGATGATTTGGCGTAATCCTCGTCCACAGACATATCTGTTACGCATAAATGCAATTCAATATTATTCGGAACATCCGTTAACCGATCCTTATTATCACAATTAAGATTGTTGGCTTAAAATATATTTAAAAATGAATAAAGGTCTTCATTATATTCTTGTGGCTCTTCTTGCTGTGTCATGCAGCGGAAAAACTGTTATGCCTTACGGGAAGACTGTTACTCTCTCGGAAGATGTGCTAGCCGACAAAATTCGTGGCGGGTGGTTTGCTCAGACCATAGGCTGTACATACGGCGGTCCGACAGAATTTAAATTCAAGGGCGGTTTGATTCAGGATAACCAGCCTATAATATGGTACGACAACTACATCTACGATACTTTCATTGAGGATCCGGGTCTATATGATGATGTTTATATGGACTTGACATTTCTTGAGGTGATGGCTGAGAATGGACTTGATGCTCCAGTCGAACTCTATGCGGAGCAGTTTGCAAATGCTGATTACAAGCTTTGGCATGCGAACCAAGCAGCCCGCTACAATATTCTCAATGGGATAATGCCTCCGGAATCTGGTCATTGGAAGAATAATCCACATGCTGATGATATCGATTTTCAGATTGAAGCAGATTTTATCGGAATGCTTTATCCTGGTATGTTGAATTCTGCGTCGGAGTGTTGTGACCGTATAGGACATATTATGAATTATGGGGATGGGTGGTATGGCGGTGTCTTTATTAGTTCACTCTACTCTCTCGCCTATATTTGCAACGATATACCCACTTTGGTCAGAGAGGCTGTGAAGATTATTCCTGAAGGAACGAAATTCCGTTCTTGTATTGACGATGTAATCAAATTGCACTCTAAATATCCTAGGGATTGGAAACAGGCTTGGTTTGAGATTGATAAACTTCACAGTTTCGATATCGGGTGTCCTGAAGGTGTATGGAACGGGTTTAACATTGACGCGGTTATTAACGCTGCCTATGTGGTTATGGGACTGCTCTATGGAGAAGGTGATTTCGAAAGAACTATGGATATAGCAACTCGTTGTGGTCAGGATTCCGACTGTAATCCGGCCTCAGCGGCAGGTGTGCTCGGGGTTATGAAAGGTTATAAGGCCATTCCTGAAAAGTATAGAAAAGCTGCGGAGAAAATATCATCCATACCATTTCCTTACACGAGTTTAAGCCTTGATGAAACTTGTGCCAAGAATATGGATCTGATTAAGACGGCTGTTGCCGACAATGGAGGTTCTGTTTCTGAACTAGGCATTTCGTTCAATGTTCAGACTCCTCATCAGGTGGCGTGGGAACAGTCATTTCAAGGCATTCGACCAGTGGGGAAAGTTGTGCTGAAAAAGCACTTTGCCGATTCGCTGGAACTGAAATTTGATGGCAACTCTATTGTTGTCGAGGGTAGTGTAGTTAAGACAGGACATAGCGACGATGCGTATCAGGCGCACATTCAGGCTTGGCTTGATGGAGGCCTGGTGGAGGAATTCACTATGCCATATGACTACATAACGAGGAAATACGAGATATTTTCGAGATACTGTTTTGATAGCGGAAATCATAGTCTGGTACTGAAACTTCTCAATCCTCATCCGGATTTTGAAATTAATGCACAGGAAATGGTAATTTATGATAAAGATGAATAGGTTAAACGGAATTCTTTCTTTGCTGGCTCTTCTCTTTATAAGTGCTATGGGATGCAGTTCCAAGCGCATCCTTCCGGACCATCTGGGCCCTTTTCAGCGCTATACTCAAGAGATTGTGATGCATAGCGATATATTGGGCACGGATGTCAAGTTTGGAGTGCTCTTGCCCGAGAGTTACCGCGACGATGCTGACAGACGCTATCCTGTCGTCTATATGCTTCACGGATATGGTGATAACCATACTTCTTGGAATGGGAATTATCTTCACGCCAATGCCCGGATTCAGGCTCTCGAGAAAAATGGACTCAGCGAAATGATTTACATTTTTCCTGCCGGCTACAATTCATACTATTGCAACTACTACAATGGTAAATATAATTATATGGATATGTTCGTCCAAGAACTGGTGCCTCACGTCGACAAGTCTTTCCGCACTATCGCTGATCGTGCACACAGGGCTTTAACCGGCTATTCTATGGGTGGTTTCGGCTCGATGATTTTGGCTGAAAAACATCCGGAATTGTTTTCTTGCAGTGCTCCATTGAGTATGTCTTTCAGAACAGATGCGCAGTATATGACTGAATCGGGGAGCGGTTGGGACGGTCAGTGGGGACGAATTTTCGGAGGTGTGGGACAATTTGGTGCGTCAAGGTTGACGGATTATTATATTGATCATAATCCATACAGACAGTTCTGTGATGCCAACCGTCCTCAGTTGGAACGTGTAGAGTGGTTCTTTACCTGTGGAGATGACGAGGAACAGTTGCTGATTGCAAATGATTCACTTCACGTGATACTTCGAGACAGAAATTTTGCCCACGAGTTTAGAGTGGAAAATGGCGCTCATTCGTCTTCCTATTGGATGGATGCGCTCAATGAAGTTCTCCCGTGGATGGATTGTTGTATGAATGGTGCGGCATCATGGCCGGAGTGCAGTCGTCCAATTTATTCGAAGCAGGATGTATCTTTCGGAGAAGACAATAGCTTGAAGTCTTCGCTTTATGCATCAGAAGGCAATGGTGTCGGTGTGTTCTTCTTTTACAAAGGCTTGTCTGAGGAAGACGTGAAGAATGCCATGTCAGTAGTTTACACACCCAACACTAAGGCTAACTTCATTTTTCTTCCTTGCGATCTTACTGAAAAAAGTGCAGAAGCGTGGATTGAAACATATACGAGAAAATATAGTATGTCTTCAAAAGCGGTTGTTGCTTTCGGAGAGGCTGGAGAAGATGCTGTTGAATTGAGAAATAATTTCGTGTGGATTGCTCTTGCAGATGCTTTTGTGCCTGAATTTGAGACGGAAGAAGATCAAAGATGGTATTTTGCACAAACGGATGATTCTCCGTTTTATTTGGGAATGGACAATCTTTACCGCTCTTGTAAACGGTCTGGAGCAACTTTCGAATATCGGGTGATTGACGGTAGTGGAAACGCAGCAGAGGACAGGCTTCGTGAATTGTCCAAACTTAAGTCATACTTGACTTATTAAGTGATTCTTAAAAATAACTTCATTTATTAATAATCTTAAAACACGTAAAACATGAAAAAGTTTTTTGCAATCTCTGCTATGGCAGTTGTGACAATGTCCTTCATTTCTTGTGAGAAGGACGACAAGAAAAATGATGGTAATGGCGACGGCTCTGTGAAAATCGAGCGTGAGTGGAGGGTAAAAACCATGTCCGGCTACACTTACAATTATAATTCTGACGGTAAGGTGGCTTCTGTTGTGAGCAAGGATGACAACCGCGTGTTTGAATACAGCGGCAACAAACTCACCATCAAGGATAATGATGTGATTGAGTACACGATGACTCTCAATAACAAGGGTTTTGCTACTGCTGTTGAGAATGCTGACCACAAGTGGGTTATTGAGTATGATGCAGACGGCTATATGATTAAGGGCACAAAAGATGGCGTACAGTGCACATCTCAGTCCATTTCTGACGGAAACATACTTTATTGGACGCGTTTTGACGACAAGAACAACTTCTGGAGAATGAAGGATGCCACTTATCTTGACAAACTTAATATCGGTTGTATCCAGACTCATTGGGCTGAAGACCTGGGCTTCAAGAGATGGGCTTGGGAAGCACGTCTTTTCGGAAACACTTCTGTAAATCTTATGGAAGCTTGTGTTTGGCACAATTTCGGTGATGTCATGGCTGAAAAGACAGCCGTGTACACATATGAGTATGATGCCAACGGGCTCGTTACAAAAGAAACCAAATATTATGGCGTATGGAACGAAACTGATACTACCGGAATGGATAAGGATAATGAGGTTACTTTCACTTGGGAAAAGATAAAGAAGTAGATTAGTATTCTTGTTGCATCAACGGCATTGTCGGTCCTGTCCGGCAATGCTGTCCTTAAATCAAACAATATGTTTATCGTCAACAGTTATTCGCTGGCAGTGGTATTCTGCTTCGTGACTATGCTTTGCTGGGGTTCTTGGGGCAATACCCAGAAACTTGCGGCAAAATCTTGGAGGTATGAACTTTTCTATTGGGACTATGTCATAGGAATGGTTCTATTCTCGCTTCTTCTTTGTTTTACCATGGGTAGCATCGGTTCAGAGGGGCGTCCATTTATTGAGGACCTCGGTCAAGCTGATGTGGCCAACATAGGCTGGGTGATACTCGGTGGCGTAATTTTCAACGCATCCAATATTTTGCTTTCAGCATCGACTTCTCTGGCTGGCCTCTCTGTGGCGTTTCCTCTTGGTGTAGGGCTTTCTCTTGTAATCGGAACGGTTGTGAACTACATTGGTGCTCCTAAGGGCAACCCTGTGCTGTTGTTTGCTGGAATTGCACTTATTGTTGTTGCAATTATTTGCAACGGGGTCGCTTCAGGAAAAGTTCAGAAAGAAGGTGTTGACCCGGAAAGCAACAGAAAAGGACTCATTCTCGCTGTGTGTGCCGGAGTCCTGATGGCTTTCTTCTATCGTTTTGTGGCAAAGGCAATGGATCTCGGCAATTTCGAGCATCCGACTCCAGGAATGGTAACTCCATATACGGCTATCTTCATCTTTTCACTTGGTGTACTTTTGAGTAACTTCATTTTCAATACATTTGTTATGAAGCAGCCTTTTGTCGGTGAACCCGTGACTTATAAACAATATTTCAAAGGTTCTTTTTCGACCCATCTGGTAGGAGTTCTAGGTGGAGCAATATGGTGTCTCGGAACAGCATTCAGTTACATAGCCGCAGGCAAAGCTGGAGCTGCCATCAGTTATGCTCTTGGACAGGGCGCGCCGATGATAGCTGCCATATGGGGCGTATTCATATGGAAGGAGTTTAAGGGCTCAGACAAAAATGTCAATATTCTTCTAGGAGCAATGTTCCTTTTATTCATCGCCGGACTCGGCTTCATCATTGCCTCTGGGAACTAAGTTTTTTTTTAATACACTTAACCGCCAGTCTCTGATTGTAATTCTCGGAGCCTGGCGGTTTGAATATACAACGGTTTCAGAATATATGCCTGGTAAGCAAATGTGTTAAGTCTTTGATGGTGGTCGAAGTATATTATCTAAGGTAAGCCTAGGATGTCGGGCTCGCGCCCGACAGGGATGAGCGGAGCGAACCTCCCACGGCTGCACCTCCGCCGGGCGCGATACAGACCATGTAAACGGCGATGCCAAATCTTGAAACCATAAAAAGACATTTCGGTTATCTGTCTGGCGGGACGGTGCCACATTATTGATTATAATGCATTGATTTGCAGGCTGTTATAAAAATACGTGTGGATTACTGGCAAAAAATAGCCTGTGAATCCACTCGTAAATTAAATGGTATCTGATTAACAATATGTTACGAGTGCCCATGTGGCTCCGTCCCGCAAGGCGTCAGATGAAAGTACGTCAATACGTAACTCCGGAGACGCTTACGCTGAAAGAGAGACAATCCCTACTCTTGGCTCTGCGGCCTCTTGTCACAGCGGCGGATGGCGGCCGTGTACTCCAGATTGCTCTTGTCCTGCTGGCTTGTCACCATCAGAATCGGCTTCGAATCATAGTGGAAATGAGGCACATTCTCTATCGTGTTGTAACCGATCTTGTTTATGTTTGCCTCATCAAGAATCGAAACCATTTTTCTCGGGATCGATTGACACGATGGCTGATGTTGTAGTCTTTTGACTATTGGCTTGAAAATTGCCGAATAAGGGAAGTGATAAGTCTGCTCCGCAAGGGGTATTCCATTCGGGATGTGGTGATGCTGAGTGGTAAGAGTGTGAGTACGGTGCAACGAGAGAAGCGATTACTAAAAATGCAATCACCGCAATAATACTATTGATTTTACGTTCTTTTCAAAGAAAGGGGTTGTGCAATTGTTGCTTAAAGGCTAAAAGCACTACCTTTGCATACAATAATAAGTAACAACACGTTTAAGGTCACAATTTGTGATTTTGGAAATGAATATAAATATGACAGACATAACGGAAAAGACAGAAAATGGCGAACTGGTAACGAATCGTGACCAGTTGGTTGTCGTAGATAATATAGAGCCTTTAATAAAAGTTATTAGAGGACAACAAGTTATGCTTGATAAAGATTTAGCAATGCTATATGGGGTAGAAGCTAAAGTTCTCAATCAGGCTGTTAAACGCAATGTTGAACGCTTTCCTAATGACTTTCGGTTTCAATTGACAAAGGAAGAATGTTTAAGGTCACAAATTGTGACCTTAAACGAAAAACAAGGTCAACACCTCAAATACATGCCGTATGCTTTTACTGAGCAAGGCGTGGCTATGCTTAGTAGTGTTCTTCGTTCACAAACAGCCATTGAAGTCAACATTCAAATAA
>OHKP01000835.1_pt1 | contig 15254 bp, 15 predicted proteins | sample 1568861 | NCBI WGS metagenome assembly OHKP01 (sample SAMEA3879524, study PRJEB24766) | human gut metagenome | biome: human-associated habitat; feature: feces | place: USA | collected 1985/1987 | reverse complement strand
CTTGCTATAAAATTTGGAGATAGGTTCAAGATTATGTAACTTTGCCTGTGAAAGGTTCCTCTTATTTGTGTGCAGATATGAAATCTGCACACAAATAAGAGGGAAAGAATAAAAAATCAGAGCCGTGACGCAGTTCTGTTTACACTACCGCGTTCAGGGTACCTAATGTTGGGATATCGATGACTCCTTGTATTGCTCGGGTACGGGTGCGGTGTTGATTGAACATCGTACACTAACTAATTTTTTGTGTAATAATTAGTTAAGTGCTGCTTAGTGAGGTGTGCGGTAAAATCAAAACTATGTTTCTACAACCTTGTAGTCGGAGACTCTTAATCCCGATTATTGTTTACTGGAAGCTGCTTTCCATTCATCATAGATATGGCTAAAGATAGCTACGCCATCATTCAGTTGCTTCCTAGCTAAAGACTTATCTTTGTTCCACCATTCAAGAATGTAATTCTTCAGTCCCTCATATTCCTTTTGATCCTTGAATTGTCGATCCAGGCTTCCCATTTTGCCAAGCGTTGCATTGTAAAGAATAAATGCCCTTTTCTGTCCATTAGGCTTCAGTGCATACCAAGTAGCCCAAGAGTTTCCTGTGTTTATGCCATTGCCAGGCAGAAATACGTGAACTTGATAGACAGATGCATTCTTGCCGCGGTAAAGAAGTTCCATAAGGCGATCCTCTTTTACAACCCTAATCGAATTACGTGCTATCGTTTGGCAATGTTCCCACACTTCGCCTTCAGGGTGTTCCTCTGTGAGTGCAAGCCATTCCATCTTGGCTATTTTCTCAGCATCGTACTTCTTGGCTTTTTTGCCATCTGGATTCTCGGCAAGTCTTACTTGATATTCTAACGCCCACCCCATGTACTTCTTAGGAATGTAGCCCTCTATCTGTTTGCCATCCATCATAGTGAGGCGAACATGACGCATTTCTGGGTCGTCATTCTTGCGAGCGTGTGCAGCTATCGCTACCATCATTACTGCTATGAGCAGCCAAAACTTCATTGCTTTCATAATGATTCCTTTTAGTTGTTATTTATTGTTTGTCATCTAATACTTCTATCACTCGTTGTATCATAGAACTTCGGTTGTGTTCACCTAGTCCAATGAGTTTCTTTTCCCATTCCTGCGAAAGTCCTACACAGTGGCAAAGTTCTCGGATAAAGGGTTTGTCGCATTTCTTATAGGTATCTCCCAGACATATAAGCTTGCCATCAGCCTGTCTGATATAGAAGTCGCAAGCCGTCTTGCTTGGGATGAAAAACATTGCTGCTACTGTGTTACCTTGCCAAGCTTTCATCCCTCCCATGTCCGTCACGGAATAACCTTGGGAGGCATAAATATAGACTTGTAATCGTGGGTGGTTAACATATAGCCAGCTCCATCCCACATTTTCCAAGGGAACAAGTGTGCGTACGTTTTGCTTGGAGGTGGCATTCCACACCACTACAGAATCAATGTTGGCGAAAGGTATCACATCGCTAGTGCATTGGCGAGAAAAGAAGTTTCTATAAACTTGAACATCCTTTTTCTTGCGTGGCAAGTCTATTCGGTCATTACTTTCATAGAGTTGCTGGATACCATTCTTTAGGTACACTCGTCCCTCGCATGATTGAGCTTGCATGCTAATAGTTCCCATATAAGCAAGCAAAATGCTAATGATGAGATATATTCGCCTCAAATATACCTCCTCATGCACGGCATTTTTGATCTCTCGGATGGTCTTGTCATTGGAAAAACGCCAACCTTCTATTTCTTCAAATTTGCACATAAACGCTTCCTCTTGATAATTATACAAAAATACGAGGAAGCTTTCTGATTACCAAATGAATTAACCATTTTTAATAAAAAGCACGCTTCCTTTCGGGGGGGGCACTACCTCCACAAGATTTATGATTATCACTAGCAACTCGTGTCGTCCGATATGGGTTTGCGTGCCTTTGTTGCGTGCTTATGGTGAAGGTGGTCAGGTAGATAGCAGGGGAGGTAGGGGTGATGGCGCTGGTGGAGAGAGTAGCAGCAGCGATGGATGCGTGCGCCGGAGTGATAGGGGTATAAACAAAAAGGAGCAAAGATGTGATAATCTTCGCTCCTTTTTGTTTCGGATTAACGTCAACGACATTATTTGCCGTGGTGCTCGTCAGAAACGGTTAACTTTTTGCGACCATGAGCACGGCGAGAAGCCAATACGCGGCGGCCGTTCTTTGTTGCCATTCTCTCACGGAAGCCGTGCTTGTTTACACGACGACGGTTGTGTGGCTGAAATGTTCTTTTCATCTTATGCTTATCTTTTATTTGTTATTATTTCTGTCTCTGAAACGGCTGCCGTCTCCCTGGCCATGATGCCAGTGGAAGCATAGACGCCTTTTTGGGTTGCAAAAGTACGCATAATTTTTGAAATAACAAAGAAATCAGACATTTTTCGGTCAGAATTAGATGTTTTTTTATAAAAAAGTAGTAACTTTGCACCGCTTTTAGCAGACAACAACATTATAATAACAATATGATTAACTCACAGGAAATCAAAATCGGTACTTGCATCCGCATGGATGGCAAGATTTGGACTTGCATCGACTTCCAGCACAGAAAGCCGGGTAAGGGTAACACAGTAATGATCACCAAGCTGAAGAATGTTGCTGACGGCCGTGTGCTTGAGCGTACATTCCAGATTGGTTTCAAGCTCGAGGATGTTCGCGTGGAGCGCCGTCCTTACCAGTATCTTTATGAGGATGCCACAGGCCGTATCTTCATGAATCAGGAGACTTTCGAACAGATTCCAATCCCTGCACACCAGATTACCGGTGTGGAGTATATGAAGGAAGGTGATGTGGTAGAGGTTGTAACCGATACAACTGACGGCACTATCCTACTCGCCGAGATGCCTGTAAAGACTACTCTGAAGATTACTCACAGCGAGCCCGGCGTAAAGGGTAACACCGCTACCAACGCCACCAAGCCCGCTACTCTCGAGTCGGGTGCCACCGTGCGCGTGCCTCTGTTTATCAACGAGGGCGAGACCATCCTGGTCGATACCCGTGATGGCAGCTATCTGGGTCGTGTAAGCGAGTAATCGCGCAGCACCCTATACTTTTGTGACAACCTATATCTCCGGGGCCACCATGGTGGGTGTTCTGAGATATAGGTTGTCTGCGTTTCAATACCATCAATCCTATCTGTACTACTGACATGAAATATAGTTTTATCATACCCGTCTACAACCGTCCCGATGAGGTCGACGAGCTGCTCGACAGCCTTACGCGCCAGGAGTGTCGTGACTTTGAGGTGGTGGTGGTCGAAGACGGGTCGGCAGTGCCTTGCCGCGACGTGTGCGACCGATATGCCGACAGGTTAGACCTGCACTATTATAATAAGGAGAACTCGGGCCCTGGCCAGAGCCGCAACTATGGTGCGGAGCGGGCGCAGGGAGAGTATCTCATCGTGCTCGACTCCGACGTGGTGTTGCCTCCGGGCTATCTCTCGGCGGTAGATGCCGAACTGGCAGAGCGCGAGTGCGATGCTTTTGGTGGCCCCGACAGTGCCCATCCGTCGTTTACTCCGGTGCAGAAAGCCATCTCCTACTCGATGACGAGCTTCTTTACCACCGGCGGAATACGTGGCGGCAAGAAGAAACTGGACAAATTCTATCCCCGCTCGTTCAATATGGGCATCCGTCGTGATGTCTATGAGCGTCTGGGTGGTTTCTCGCGTATGCGCTTTGGTGAAGACATCGACTTCTCTATCCGTATCTTCAAGGCAGGATGCCGCTGCCGCCTTTTCCCCGCAGCTTGGGTGTGGCACAAGCGCCGTACAGACTTCCGCAAGTTCTGGCGGCAGGTCTACAATAGCGGTATCGCGCGCATCAACCTCTACAAGAAATATCCCGAGAGCCTCAAGCTCGTCCATCAGCTGCCTATGGTCTTCACCGTGGGTGTGGCGCTGTTGGTGGTGATGGCTCTGGTGGGAGCAGGGGTATGGGCGGCTTGCCCGCAGACCACTGCCGGACCATGGCTCATGGCGTTGGTACTGGCTCCGCTGGTGCTCTATTCGCTCATCATCTGCATCGACGCCACCCGCTCGGCGCGCAGTCTGCGCGTGGGTGTGCTCAGCATCGCCTCGGCCTTCATCCAGCTCACGGGCTATGGCTGCGGCTTCCTCTCGGCGTGGTGGAAGCGCTGTGTGTGTGGCAAGAGCGAGTTCAGTGCTTACGAAAAAACCTTCTATAAATGACCTCCGGCAGTCTGAGCATTAACCAGTGGGCAGAGGAAGACCGTCCGCGTGAGAAGCTGGCCCGCCTGGGAGCGTCGGCGCTGAGCAATGCCGAGCTGCTGGCCATCCTCATCGGGTCGGGCACTCCCGAGAAGAGCGCTGTAGACCTGATGAAGGAGATACTGGCCGACTGTGGCAACAACCTCAACCAGCTGGGCAAACTCTCGCTTGCCGAGCTGCAGCGATACAAGGGCGTGGGACTGGCCAAGGCGGTGACCATTCAGGCCGCCTGTGAAATGGGCCGTCGCCGACAGGTGTCGCGGCCCGAGGAACGCCCGCGCATGGACAGCGCCGACGCCATCTATCGCGAGATGCATCCCCGTATGCAGGACCTCGATGTCGAAGAGGCGTGGGTGGTGCTGGCCAACCAGTCGTTCAGGCTCATCAAGGTGCTGCGGCTGAGCCATGGTGGTATCAGCGAGACGGCGGTCGATGTGAGGGTGGCGCTCCGCGAGGCTCTGCTCTGCAATGCCACCGTGATGGCGCTCTGCCACAACCATCCCAGTGGCAACTGCCATCCCAGCCGCGATGACGACCGCATTACCGACCTCATGCGCAAAGCCTGTGAGACTATGCGTATCAGACTGGTAGACCATGTCATCGTCACCGATGGCGCCTACTACAGTTATCGCGAGGAAGGCAAACTGTGAGGACACACTTGCCGCGGGTCGGAAGAATATCAGTGGGGCTGGCTGAGCCATCGGCTTGGTCGTAGTCCATATAAAGAAGATGCACAACATGCTGCTGGCAGCGCGTTGTGCATCTTTTTCGTATGGGTCGGTTGTCGCCGTGGCGACCAGGGTGACAGCGTCAGTTAATCTGCTTGTAGAACTCCTGCTGGGCGGCAAGCAGAATGTCGAGCACTCTGGGGATAATGTCGTCAAAGACGGGCGTGCTGTCTATCAGCAGCTCGGCAGAGAGCCACACATTGTCGTTGACGATAGTGGCTTTGACCACCTTCATCGAGACGCTCACCGCGTTGGTGGCTTCGAGGACGCCGGCGCGGTTGTCTTCGGTCACGTCAAAGACGCCCGGCATGACCAGACGCAGGAAGGTCTCGTCGTTGTCGCTGCCCATGAATATGAAGTTGCGCATCTGGTACTTGAAGAAGATGTCGTTGTCTTCGTCCTGCTCGTATTTGAAACCTTGTGAGCTGAGGAACTCTTTCATTAAATCTACATTTGTCATAATTTTTGGGTTTTGGTTGTTAGGATGTATATGGTTTATTGTTCTCTTGCTTCTGTCAGGCATTGAAACCTATGCGCGGGCGTTCCATGTTGCGGCGCTCCACTCCCTGCATCTTCTCTTCTATCTCCTTGTACATCTTGACTATCTCGGGGCGTATCGAGGGCCGCGTGTTGCGGATGGAGGTCTCGAGCAGCTCCTGGCTGATGAGCTGGTTGGTAAAGGCTGCCGTCATGGCTGCGTCGTTCACGATGTAGGCGATGTCGCTGGCTATGTATCCGTCGGAGAGCTCAGCCAGATGCTGGGCGTCGATGGCTGTCTCGTCGTAGGGGCGGTCCTTGAGGTGGAGCATGAACATCTCCTTGCGCGCGTCGAGGTCGGGCAGCGGCACGTAGATTTGCTTGTCTATGCGGCCGGTACGCAGCACAGCCGGGTCTATCTTGTCGGGGCGGTTGGAGGTGGCGATGACAAAGATGCCCTTCTTGGAGCAGTTGTTGAGCTGGCTCAGAAACTCGTTGACTTCGCCCGACATGCTCGTGTTGTCGATGTTGGAGCGGTTGGGGACCAGTGCGTCAAACTCGTCGAAGCACAGTACAGACGGCGCTTTTTCCTGTGCCTGCTTGAAGAGACTGCCTATCTTCTCCTGCGAACCGTGGATGTAGATGCTCGCCAGGTCTGAGGTCTTGACCATGAGGAAGTTGAAGCCCGTCTCTTCGGCGAATTTTTCTGCGAAGAACGTCTTGCCGCATCCGGGAGGACCATAGAGCAGCATGCCATTGGGCGGCGTGAGCTTGTAGCGCTCTGCCAGTTCCTTGTTCTTGATGACAAAGATTACGCGCTGGTAGAGCATGTCCTTGAGTTCCTTCATGCCGGCGATGTCGGCAAATCCGTTGCCCTTCTGCTGCTCCACGCTGAACGTTACGGCGTTGGGGTTGTCTTCCGCCTGCTGTGTGGTGGGGGCAGAGGACTGTCCCGGTGCATTGGCACCGGTGGTCTCCTGACAGGGGTTGCCGTCGATGAGGCTGATGATTTCCTCGACCGACTTGAAGCGGTCTTCGTATTTCACCGCCAGACCCTTCTGCAGGATGCGGGTGGTCTTGTCGTCGAGGTCCACACCCTCGAGCGAGAGTTCTTCTGACTTGCGCTTCTCCTTGATGAGCGTGAAGCGGCGCGCTCTGGTCATGCCCTCGGTAAAGGTCATCTCCCATGGAGCCGCGCCGAAGAGCATGGTGTAGAGGACGGCCGTGGCAGAGAAGATGTCGCTCTGCTCGTCGTAGAGGCCCATGAAGGTCTCGTTGGCGCAGTATTCCACCTCCAGGTCTGCCACCTCAAAGGGTGTCTTTCCATTGCATCGCGGCGCTGTGTGCCCCATATCGATGATTTCGGGAATACCTCCAGCCACCTTGGAAAGCATGATGTTGCGGGGAGTGATGTCGTTGTGGCACAGGCCTTGACGGTGCAGGTAGCCGAGGCCGTTGAGAATACCTCTATATATATTCAGGGCGGTGCCGGCATCCATCCTGCCTTCGCGGGCGAGCTTGTCCATCAGCACGTCGCCGGTGAAATAATTGGTGACGAAGTAGTGGCACTCTCCGCAGTCCAGGTGGACCTTGCCCGAATCGATGAAGGAGACGATGTTTTCATTGACAAGTTTCTTGCAGCGCTCGATGGTGTAGACCTCGTGCGTGGCAGTGTCCATGAGGCGCTCTGGAGTCTTCTTGAGGATATACAGCTTGAGGAAATAGATGTTGTCGTTGTCGTCTATCACACGGTAGGTCTCGGTATATTCGTTCTCCTTGATGAGGCTTTGGGCAAGGTACTTGTCAAGTCTTGCGTTCTCTTTCAGTACACTCATAGTTCAGTCGTTAGGTTTGGTGTATAGTATTTCAGATGACAGCCATAGCCGATGGCCGATGGCAATGGTTACAAAATTAAGACAATTTCCGTTAATGCCAAACTTATCTTCCGCTTTTTTTGACTATAGACAGGGAAAATGGCATCTTTTCCGCCCGTCTCGCGGCTGGACACAAAAACGCCGCAGGCGTTCCTCATCACTGAGAATGTGCCTGCGGCTATAATCTTGAAAACGAAATCGGGTTTATTTGAGCACGCCAAGTTCCTTGCCCACCTTGATGAAGGCGGCGATACACTTGTCGAGCTGCTCGCGGGTGTGGGCGGCAGAGAGCTGCACACGGATGCGGGCCTCGCCCTTGGGCACTACAGGATAGTAGAAGCCCGTGACGTAGATACCTTCCTCGAGCAGACGGTTGGCATAGCGCTGAGAGAGCGGCGCGTCGTAGAGCATCACGGCGCAGATGGCGCTCTGGGTGGGCTTGATGTCAAAGCCGGCAGCCTGCATCTTGTCGCGGAAGTAGTTGACATTCTCTACCAGATGGTCATGGATGGAGTTGTCTTCCTTGAGCATCTTGAACACCTCGAGACTGGCACCGATAATGGCGGGAGCCAGCGAGTTGGAGAAGAGGTAAGGACGGCTGCTCTGGCGCAGCATGTCGATGATTTCCTTGCGGCCGGTGGTGAAACCGCCGAGGGCGCCACCAAACGACTTGCCCAGTGTGCCGGTATAGATGTCTACGCGGCCATAGGTATTGCACAGTTCGCTCACGCCGTGACCGGTAGCACCTACCACGCCAGCCGAGTGAGACTCGTCGACCATGACGAGGGCGTCGTATTTCTCAGCGAGGTCGCAGATTTTGTCCATCGGAGCCACGTTGCCGTCCATCGAGAATACACCGTCGGTACAGATGATGCGGAAGCGCTGGGCCTGAGCCTCCTGCAGACACTTCTCGAGCTCAGCCATGTCGGCGTTGGCATAGCGGTAGCGCTTGGCCTTGCACAGGCGCACACCGTCGATGATAGAGGCGTGGTTGAGGGCGTCGGAGATGATGGCGTCTTCCTCGGTGAGGAAAGAGCCGAAGAGACCGCCGTTGGCGTCGAAGCAGGCGGCATAGAGTATGGTGTCCTCGGTATGGAAGTAGTCGCTGATGGCAGTCTCAAGCTCCTTGTGGATGTCCTGAGTACCACAGATGAAGCGAACCGAAGACATACCGAAACCGCGACGGTCCATCATCTGCTTGGCACCCTCGATGAGGCGGGGATGGTTGGACAGACCGAGATAGTTGTTGGCACAAAAGTTAAGCACTTCTTCGCCCTTGACCTGGATGGCAGCACCCTGGGGGCTCTCGATGATGCGTTCTTCTTTGTAAAGGCCTGCGCTCTTGAGATTTTCCAAAGTAGCGCAGAGCTGTTCTTTGATTTTACCGTACATGTTTGTTCACGTTTTAGTTCTTGTTAGACTACAAAATAACGCATTATTTTCGACAAATAAAAGCGTTTGCCTGTTTTTTTTGTTAATCTGCGGGTAAAAAGGTTTTTTTATGGCTTTTTTGTCCTTAGTCTCAAAAAAAATTAGTTAATTTGCACCCATAATTTTAAGTACTTGACACATGAAAAATATCTTGGTCATCGGCTCTACAGGCCAGATTGGTTCTGAGCTGACGCGTGAATTGAGAAAAATCTATGGCAACGACCATGTAGTAGCTGGCTATATCAAGGGCGCAGAGCCCAAGGGAGAGTTGCTGGAGAGTGGTCCGTCGGCCGAGGCTGATGTCACCAACGGCGAGATGATAGCCAGCGTGGTAAAGCAGTATAATATCGACACCATCTACAATCTGGCTGCGCTCCTGTCGGTAGTGGCCGAGTCCAAGCCTCGTCTGGCATGGAAGATAGGTATCGATGGACTCTGGAACATACTCGAAGTGGCTCGCGAACATGGCTGCGCCGTATTCACACCCAGCTCGATAGGTTCTTTCGGACCATCTACACCCAAGATGATGACTCCCCAGGACACCATCCAGCGTCCCCGCACCATGTATGGTGTCACCAAGGTTACCACCGAGCTGCTCAGCGACTATTATTTCAATAAGTATGGCGTCGATACCCGTGCCGTGCGCTTCCCCGGAGTCATCTCCTATGTCACTCCTCCTGGTGGCGGCACCACCGACTATGCTGTCGACATCTATTACTCGGCAGTTCGCGGCGAGCGCTTCGTATGTCCTATCAAGGAGGGCACACTGATGGATATGATTTACATGCCCGACGCGCTCAAGGGAGCCATCGACGTGATGGAGGCCGACCCCTCGCGCCTCGTTCACCGCAATGCGTTCAACATCGCATCGCTCAGCTTCGGTCCCGAGACCGTATACCAGGCCATCAAGAAGTACAAGCCCGACTTTGAGATGGTCTATGATGTAGACCCGCTCAAGCAGAGCATAGCCGAGAGCTGGCCCGACCGTCTCGACGATACCTGTGCGCGCGAGGAGTGGGACTGGTGTCCACGCTACGACCTCGACGCCATGACCCGCGATATGCTTGAGAAGCTCGCCATCAAGCTCGGAGTATAACGACTATACATTATATAATATATAAGATGCACAACGCGCTGCCAGCAGCATGTTGTGCATCTTTTTTTGTTTGGGGTAAGGGTCTCGGTCTAATATCGGCGCTCCAGGAGTCCGCCGTAGGTGTTGACGCGCACCACGATGTCGGCTTCCTGTGCCCTCTCGTCGAGCGGGATGCTCACAAACGCCACCTGGGTGTAGTATTCGGGCACCCCGTTCTGGTTGTGCAGCAGCGTGAAGGTAAACTGCTCGCGGCTGCCCGTGCGTAGGGTGTCACACTTCACGCCCACGGTCTGGCGCCCCATCTCTCCGTTGTCCTTGGCACCCGCCTTGAGCGCCAGTCTCATGTTGATATAGCGCCCGGTAGTGCTGCGCCATGCGCTTTCGAGTCCGAGCGGGTCGGTGCGCAGCGTGTCGGGGCGTGTGGTTTCTATAGGCCGCAACACTGGCACCGCACCGATAGAGCGTGGCTTGACGGTGGTGGCAGCGTCGTGATAGTCGTAGTAGAACAGGGCACGGTACAGTGTGTCGGCCCTTGCCGCCCATTTCGCCGTAATCGTGGGCTGCAGCTGCAGCGCCTTGCCCTCGTCGGTCACAACGCGGCTTATCACGCCCTTGTCTGTCGTATATGCGTCGACCATTTCGGCCTGCATATACGAGTAGTGTCCGTCGCCCGAGTCGTAGCTGCTGCTCTCACAGGCCGCCATCATCACTGCCATCACGCCCAGTAGCCAGTATCTCATATCACAGCCCCATTTGGTTGATAGCCGGGTTGGCATACATCTTGAGCATCTGTTTGCGCAGATAGGCATCGTCCTTGCCCTCCATCTCTATCTTGTCCAGCTGGCCCTTGAGGTAAGCCTCAAACTGCGCCTTGTCTTCAGCCGTGTAGTGGTCGGCGTGGGCAGAGTCGCCGTGCAGCAGGTCGAGCGCCACGTAGTTGTTGGGATAGAGGCGGTAGCCCGCAAATATCTGCCGGTCTATGTGGTCGGCGATGAGGCGGAAAAGCTCGGTCTTGGGCGTGTCTGCCGGGATGGTGTCGAGGTAGCTGTCTATGCAGTCGGCACACTGGTAGTGTATGTATCCCTTGTAGCCCATGATGCCGGTCTGCATGCTTGTCACGTCGTCCATCGGACCTTTCTGCCAACAGGGGTTGTCGCGGCGCGCCTGCAGTTCGGCAGCCTTGAGATAGTCGCAAGGGTCGTACTCATAGCTTATGGCGAGGGGCACGAGGTGCAGCTGCTTCAGTCGGTCTATGATAGAGCCTTCGCCGCCCATCACCATCATCTTGAGTATGGCTTCCTGGGTGCGGTCGTTGCTGTCCTTGGCGCGGCCTTCGCGCTGGGCTATCCATATGTTGTCGTTCTTCTCGGCGATGACGAAGTGCATGTACTCGCTCAGCCGCTTGCTCGCCATCAGCATCTCGCGCATGGAGAGGGCACGCTCTACGATAAACGATTTGTTGACGCGCACCAGGTCCTTGACCCAGGGCAGCTTGAGCAGATTGTCGCCGATGGCGATTTCACATGTCGTGTTGAAGCCCGCGTCTATCAGCAGCTTGTCGAGCAGTGCCGAATCGAGCACTATGTCGCGGTGGTTGCTGATGAAGGTGTAGCGGCTGTCGGTGTCGAGCGATGCGATGTCGATGTCGCATCCCTTGCTGAGCCGCGCCAGCAGCTGTACAAGAAAACCGTAGCAGAAGGTCTTCTGGAAATCGAGGTTGTCCTTGCAGGCGTGCATCTTGGCAGCCAGCGCCTCTTTGGGCACGTCGGGGTAGAGATAGGCCAACACGCTGCAGAACTGTTCGTTGTGGAGCAGGCGGTCAAAGACGTCCGGTAACTCGTCGGGTTCAAACGGACGGATGGGGTCAAATTGTTCAGGAATTTTCATAAGCGGAAGTTCTGTGGGTTAGAACTGGTTCTCCACAATCTCGCTCAGTACCTGGGTGATGTCGAGGCCGGCGGCGCGCACCTGCTGTGGGATGAAGCTGGTGGCGGTCATGCCGGGTGTGGTGTTGATTTCGAGCATGTTGATGCAGTCGTTGCCCTCGGCATCCTTGGTGATGATATAGTCGATGCGGATGATGCCGTTGCAGTGCAGGATGTCATAGATGCGGCTGGTCTCCTCGGCCACGGCTTTGGCGGTGGCGTCGGCTATGCGGGCAGGCGTAATCTCCTGCACCTGACCGTTGTACTTGGCGGCGTAGTCGAAGAACTCGTTGCTCGTCACCACCTCGGTAGCGGGGAATACCACCGATTTCTCCTTGGTCTTGTAGCAGCCTATGCTTATCTCTGTGCCCTGCATATAGCGCTCTATCATCACCTCGTTGCTCTCCATGAATGCCACGCGCAGTGCGGCAGCCAGCTGGTCGGGCTCTTTCACCTTCGACACGCCGAAGCTCGAGCCGTCGGCAGCGGGTTTGACAAAGCAGGGCATACCCAGACGGCGTGCCACCTCGTTCTCGTCGATCTCCTCGCCACGGCGCACCAGGATACTGTCGGCCACGTTGACGCCGAAGCCTCTCAGATAGTTGTTGAGCACATACTTGTCGAAGGTCATAGCCTCGACCAGCACGCCGCTGGTGGAGTAGGGCACATGGAGCAGGTCAAAGTAGCCCTGCATCAGTCCGTTCTCGCCGGGGGTGCCGTGGATGGTGATGTAGGCGTAGTCAAATTCGACGACCTTACCGTCGCATACGAAGGTGAAGTCGTTCTTGTCTATCTGGGCAGTGGTGTCGTCGGCGAGCTGCACGTGCCAGTCCTGTCCTTTGACATCCACGATATATACATTGTAACGTTCTTTGTCGAAAAACGAATAGATGCCCTGTGCCGAGCGCATAGAGACATCGTGCTCTGATGAGTCGCCGCCGCAAACGATGGCGATGTTTCTTTTCAGTTCTTTCATCTTTATCCTTGTTTAGTTTTCTGCAAAAGTATTTTTGGTTGTTCCTGCGATAAACGTACGCCACTTCTCGATGAGCTGGCGCATGTCTTCAGGCCATTCAGACGTGAAGTCCATCTGCTTGCCCGTGGTGGGATGCACAAAACCCAGTGTGCGGGCGTGGAGTGCCTGCCGCGGACATAGTGAGAAGCAGTTCTGCACAAAGGCGCGGTAGGAGGCGCTGCGCTCGCCGCGCAGGATTTCCATGCCACCGTAGCGCTCGTCGGCAAAGAGGGGATGGCCTATCGACCGCATGTGGGCGCGTATCTGGTGGGTGCGACCGGTCTCGAGTATGCACTCGATGAGGGTGACGTAGCCAAACCGCTCGATGACGCGGTAGTGGGTCACGGCGGGCTTGCCTATGCCCGAGTCTGGCGCAAATACAGCCATGCGCAGACGGTCTTTAGGGTCGCGCCCGATGTTGCCTTCGATGCGTCCTTCGTCGTCCTTGACGTTTCCCCATACCAGGGCATTGTAGCTGCGATGTGTAGTCTTGTTGAAGAACTGCAGTCCCAGCTTGGTCTTGGCGTCGGGAGTCTTGGCTACCACCAGCAGACCGCTCGTATCCTTGTCTATGCGATGCACCAGACCCACCTCGGGGTCGTTGGGGTCGTAGCCCTCGACATCGCGCAGATGCCAGGCGAGGGCGTTGACCAGCGTACCCGTGAAGTTGCCCACGCCGGGGTGAACCACGAGACCGGCGGGCTTGTTGACCACCATCAGCTGGCTGTCTTCATAGACCACATCGAGTGGTATGTCCTCGGCCTCGATAGAGGTGTCGTGGCGCGGACGGTCGAGCATGAGCGTGACCACATCGCCCGGGCGCACGCGATAGTTGCGCTTCACGGGGCGGTCGTTGACATGCACAAAACCGGCATCGGCGGCACGCTGTATGCGGTTGCGGCTCGAGTGCTGCAGCTTTTCGAGCATATACTTGTCTATGCGCAGCGGCTCCTGACCGCTGTCCACGACAAATCTGAAGTGCTCGTAGAGCTGGGGTTCGCCTTCGAGTTCGTCTATATCTTGCAGGTTGATGTCTTCGTCTGTCATTATGCTTTATATATATAATAAGGTGTAGCCCCCGAGCCTATTCGGCTGCCGTCGGCGGAGCCTTGACCTCTTCAAATTCGTCCACCTCGCCCGCCGACTCGTTTTCGTCAAACGGGTCGATAAAGTTGATGGAGTCGTCTTCGTCTACCATGCCGCTGCCAGCCTGTACCACTATCGGGTCGTCGACAGCCACGCGGTCGCCCGCCGACACATGGCGTCCGTGTACGGTGATGCCATAGACCCAGTCCTTCTCGCCGGGCACGCGTTGGGGTGTGCCGAGCCTGAAGCCCATGGCAGAGAGCCGCGCCATAGCTTCGCGCAGCGAACTGTTGTCTATCACGTCGGGAATGGTGAGGGTTGGGGTATGCAGCGAGTTGATGGTGACATAGATTACGTGTCCCGACTTCACCTTGTCGCCCGCTGCAGGCGACTGGCTCAGGATGCAGTCGGGAGGGAGAGTCTTGACATAGCCGGTATCGTTGACCACCATCACCAGATTGAGGTCGGCCATGATACGGTCGGCGTCAGCAAAGCGCTTATCCTTCAGGTTGGGCACGGTTATGGCTTCGCCATGATGGGTATAGGCGTCGAGGGCGAACTTCACCCCTATCACCAATGCCAGCACCACCAGTGCCATAGCGCAGAGGTTGCCCCACAGATAACGGCTTTTCAATTTGCCAATAATATCGGATGAATTCATCTGTCGTAATTTTCTGCACAAAGTTAGTGCAAACCGAAGATATTACAAAATAAATCTCCTTTATTTTTAATATTGGTGAGTTCGAGAAGGCCGCTATGGCGTTTAGCATCATCCGAAGACGCCGATAGTAATGCCAAAAGCCACTTCGCTGGCTCGTATCGTATGGCGCGGATGCACGTATCAAACGGCGCGGATGCACGTTTCGGAAGGCACGAACACGCGTTTCGGACGATACGAGCCGGCGGAGTTGGTCAGGAGATTTGTAGAGGTGGTCTCCAGCGTCGCAAAGATGGTCAGGAGATTTGTGGAGGTCATCAGAAATTTTGTGGAGATGGTTATAATTTTCGCAGAGGTCATCAGAAAAATTGTGGCGATGGTCACGGGGTGCACAAAGTTGGTTGGTAGGGTTGTGGGGGCATCCGTTGGGTGCGATGGGTTGGTTGGTCGGTGTGTGTGGGTGTCCGTGGTGTGCGATGGGTTGGTCGGTCGGGGCGTGTGGGTGTCCGTGGGGTGCGATGGGGTGGTCGTTCGGGGTGTGTGGATATCCGTGGGATGTGACTGGTTGGTCGGTCGGGGCGTGTGGGTGTTCGTGGTGTGCGGTGAGAGGATGGTGCGCACCCTTGGCAACTCTGTATGTACCTTCCTGAAAAAAGTTGAATGGATTTTACATTAACCCGACTATAAGTTGA
>OHKP01000826.1_pt1 | contig 15388 bp, 10 predicted proteins | sample 1568861 | NCBI WGS metagenome assembly OHKP01 (sample SAMEA3879524, study PRJEB24766) | human gut metagenome | biome: human-associated habitat; feature: feces | place: USA | collected 1985/1987 | reverse complement strand
TATCACGGGGATTTGATGAACCGCAGCAGAGTACCGCTGCGTCGAATCCGCTCAGTATCTCGTCTGCCGAAACATTGTTTCCGACATCCGCATTTGTAACGAATGTTACTCCCTCAGCGCGCATAAGTTCGGTTCTGCGCTCGATCACCTGCTTTTCAAGCTTCATGTTCGGGATACCGTACATGAGAAGTCCGCCTATTCTGTCGGAACGCTCAAAAACAGTCACACTGTGTCCCCTGTGATTCAGGGTATCGGCAACTGAGAGACCCGAAGGTCCAGAGCCGATGACCGCTATCTTCTTGCCGCTTCTCACCTGTGGGATATTCGGCTTGATAAGTCCCTGTGAAAATCCATATTCGATGATAGAGTTTTCGTTTTCCTTTACTGTAACGGGATCGCCGTTCAGTCCGCAGGTGCAGGCTTTTTCGCACAGCGCCGGACATACTCTCGAAGTAAACTCCGGGAAATTATTGGTCATGAGCAGTCTCGACAGAGCCTGCTCCTTGTGTCCGCGGTAAAGCAGATCATTCCACTCAGGGATTAGATTCACTTAGCGGAGTATGGAACTCATTGAAATTCCTTATTCTCTCAAGCGGCTCAGAGGCACTGCTCTCGCTTCTTTCATACTCAAGGAATCCTGTAGCTTTTCCCATTTCTCACGCCTCCTTTTTGTTGATAAAAAATGCTTCTATTTCCGCCTGTTCGCTTGTCATGCCCTTTTCTTCGAGCGAGAGGACTGTGCTGCGGATCTTTGCGTAATCGTGAGGGATAATCTTTTTGAAGCACGTTACATATCTGTCAAAGTCGGCGAGTATCTTCTTTGCCTTTTCAGAACCCGTTGCAGCGGCGTGCTCTTCAATTATGCCTTTAAGTTCGAGTATATCATATTTTTCGGTAACGCTTTCAAGCGATACGAGCGACTTGTTGAGCTTCATGTAAAGATCTCTGTCCTCGTCAAGAACATAAGCGATACCGCCTGACATTCCTGCGGCGAAGTTTTTGCCGGTTTTGCCAAGTATTACCGCACGTCCGCCTGTCATGTACTCGCAGCCGTGGTCGCCTACGCCCTCGCAGACGGCAACAGCTCCCGAGTTTCTGACACAGAAACGCTCACCTGCAATACCGTTTATGAATGCCTTGCCCGAAGTTGCTCCGTAGAGTGCAACGTTTCCGACAATAATGTTTTCTTCAGCCTTGAAACCTGAATTCTTCGGCGGATAAAGTATCAGCTTTCCGCCTGAAAGTCCCTTGCCGAAGTAGTCGTTGCTGTCGCCCTCAAGGGTAATTGTAAGTCCCTTAGGGATAAATGCGCCAAAGCTCTGACCGCCTGCACCGTGGCAGTTGATAACGTATGTATCTTCATCAAGAGTGTTGTAATAACGCTTTGTGATCTCCGAACCGAAGATAGTTCCGAGGGTTCTGTTGAGATTGTTTACATTGAGTTCGATCTTCTTAGGCTTCTTGGTCTCGAGTGCAAGCATCATCTCGGGGAGTATCTTTGTCTCGTCGATAGTCTTTTCAAGCTCGAAATCAAATGCATTTGCAGGATCGAAATGGAGGTTGCTCTCGCCGTGTGTGAACGGATTTTCGAGAATTGCGCTCATATCGACCTTTGCAGCCTTGCTGTCGGGAGCGAAATCCTTCTTGCGGAGGAGATCGGAACGTCCGATAAGCTCATCAACGGTACGGATACCGAGCTTTGCCATATATTCACGCATTTCCTCTGCGATAAAGGTCATAAAGTTTACGATATATTCGGGTTTACCCTTGAAACGCTTGCGGAGTTCGGGGTTCTGTGTTGCAACACCTACGGGGCAGGTGTCAAGGTTGCAGACTCTCATCATTACGCAGCCCATTGTTACCAGCGGAGCAGTTGCAAAGCCGTATTCCTCTGCGCCGAGCATTGCAGCGATGACAACATCACGTCCCGTCATCATCTTGCCGTCCGTTTCAATGACAACTCTTGAACGAAGTCCGTTCATGATAAGTGTCTTGTGTGTTTCCGCAAGTCCAAGCTCCCAAGGCAGACCTGCGTTGTGAATGGAGCTGCCCGGAGCAGCACCCGTACCGCCGTCATAGCCTGAGATAAGGATAACTCCTGCGCCTGCCTTTGCAACACCTGCTGCGATAGTGCCTACGCCGACTTCGGAAACGAGCTTAACGGAGATTCTTGCGTCCGTGTTTGCATTTTTGAGGTCATAGATAAGCTGTGCAAGGTCCTCGATCGAGTAGATATCGTGGTGCGGAGGAGGTGAGATAAGGGCAACGCCCGGTGTTGAGTGACGTGTCTTTGCTATCCAAGGATAAACCTTCTTTGCAGGAAGATGTCCGCCCTCGCCCGGCTTTGCACCCTGAGCCATTTTGATCTGGATCTCCTTAGCGGAGGTGAGGTACTTCGATGTAACGCCGAAACGTCCCGATGCGACCTGCTTGATAGCGGAGCATTTGTCCTCGTCCGTGCCTGCTGTGATTATTCTTTCGAGGTCTTCACCGCCCTCACCGCTGTTCGACTTGCCGCCGATGCGGTTCATGGCGATAGCCATACATTCGTGAGCTTCCTGCGAGATAGAACCGTAGGACATTGCGCCCGTCTTGAAGCGGTGCATGATGCTTGCTGCGCTTTCTACTTCGTCAAGAGGGATTCCGCCGTCCTCGGGGAAGTTGAAGTCAAGAGTGCTTCTGAGCGTGAGGTTCTTGTCCTCGGCATTGAGAGCCTCGGAATACTTTTTATAAAGCTTGTAATCGCCCGTCCATGTCGACTGCTGGAGGAGGTGTATCGTGAGCGGATTGTAAAGGTGTTCTTCCTTGCCGCTGCGTGACTTGTGGTTGCCGATGCTTTCGATAGCTTCGTTTACCGTGAGGTCGCGCGGGTCGAATGCAGCGTCGTGGAGAGCAAGGCTTCTTGCGCTGATGTCGTCAAGGTCGATACCGCCAATCCTGCTGACAGTGTCAGGGAAAAATTCTTCGCAGACGCTCTTGCTTATGCCGAGTGCCTCAAAGATCTTTGAACCCTGATAGGACTGGATAGTGGAGATACCCATTTTGGACGAAATTTTAACGATGCCGTCAACGATAGCCTTGACATAGGCGTTGAGAGCCTCGGTGTATTCCTTGTCGATCGTTCTGTCGGAAGTAAGCTCATAGAGAGTATCCATTGCAAGGTAAGGGTTGACTGCGCTCGCACCGAAGCCGAGGAGAGTTGCGAAATGGTGAACTTCGGTAGGCTCTGCCGTTTCGATGATAAGCGAGATAGCTGTGTTCTTTCTCGTCTTTACAAGGTAGGTTTCAAGAGCCGCAACAGCAAGGAGCGATGGGATAGCAAGGTGATCCTTGTCAACGCCGCGGTCGGTGAGGATAAGGATAGTTGCGCCGTCCTCGTGAGCCTTGTCAGCCTGACGGTAAAGGTTTTCGATAGCTTCACGGAGAGTTGAAGTTTTCTTGTTGTAAAGCATCGAGATATCGGCAGTTTTAAGGCTTTCGATATTGGAAGTTCTTATCTTTAAAAGGTCAAGATTTGTAAGAACGGGGTTTCTTATCTGAAGAACAAGGCAGTTCTTTTCATCGTCTTTGAGAATGTTGCCCGATGCGCCGAGGTAAACAGTCGTATCGGTGATAACGGATTCTCTGATAGCGTCTATCGGAGGGTTGGTTACCTGCGCAAAGAGCTGCTTGAAGTAGTCAAAGAGCGGCGGGTTCGTGTTGGAGAGCGGAGGTACAGGTGTATCTGCACCCATCGCAGCGGTCGGTTCAGAACCCGTGAGAGCCATTGGTATCATCGTGCTGCGGATAGATTCATAAGTATAGCCGAAAGCGTGCTGAAGTCTTTCAAGCTCTTCGCCCGAGTAACGTGCAGGCTTCTTGTTCGGGATATAGAATTCGGAAAGCGGGTGGAGATTGTGGTCGAGCCACTCACCGTATGGGTGACGCTTGCTGTAGTATTCTTTGAGCTTATCGTCCTCAACAAGCTCGCCCTTGACAGTATCGACAAGGAGCATCTTGCCGGGGTGAAGCCTTTCCTTTTTAACGATAACATCAGCAGGGATATCAAGTGCGCCGACTTCGGAGGAGAGAATAAGATACTTGTCCGTGCCGTTGTCCGTGATATAGTAACGTGACGGACGCAGACCGTTTCTGTCGAGGACAGCACCGAGAACATCACCGTCAGAGAAAATGATAGATGCAGGACCGTCCCAGGGTTCCATCATCGTTGCATAATACTGATAGAATGCTCTCTTTTCGCGGCTGATAGTCTTGCTGTACTGCCAGGGCTCTGGAATGAGCATCATAACAGCGAGCGGAAGATCAACGCCTGCCATTGTCATAAATTCGAGTGTGTTGTCAAGACGTGCGGAGTCCGAACCTCTTACATCGAGAACGGGAACGATATCCTTCATTCTGTCACCGATAAGGTCGCTGACAAGAACGGATTCACGGCTGAGCATCTTGTCAACGTTGCCCGTGATAGTGTTGATCTCGCCGTTGTGAACGATAAGGCGGTTCGGGTGCGAACGCTGCCAGCTTGGGTTAGTGTTCGTGCTGAAACGTGAGTGAACGATACCGATAGCGGAAACATATTCTTCGCCGTCGAGATCGAGGTAGAATTTGCGGAGCTGATCAACGAGGAACATACCTTTATATACAATAGTACGGCTCGAGCAGGAGCAAACGTAGGTATCCTTGTTCTGCTTTTCAAATACCATTCTTGCTATGTAAAGCTTTCTGTCGAAATCGATGCCCTTTGCGCAGTCGTCAGGCTTTTTGATAAATGCCTGATAAATGTTCGGCATACTTTCGAGAGCCTTTGTGCCGAGAACGTCGGGGTTTACGGGGACTTTTCTCCAGCCGAGGAATTCAAGATTTTCAGCGATAAGAGTTTTCTCAAAGTCAGCCATTGCGAAACGGCACTGATCTTCGGACTGGGGGAAGAAGAACATACCAATACCGTATTCACGCTCGCCGCCGATCTCAATGTCAGCTTCCTTTGCAGCCTTTTTGAAGAAAGAATGGCTGATCTGGAGGAGTATGCCAACACCGTCACCTGTCTTGCCCTCTGCGTCCTTACCTGCGCGGTGTTCGAGCGTTTCAACGATCTTGAGCGCGTTGTCAACAACGGTGTAGTCAGCCTTGCCGCTCATATTTACGACAGCGCCGATGCCGCAGTTTTCATGTTCAAATCTCGGATCGTACAAGCCGTCTTTCCGGAACGGCTCCTGATTTCTGTAATTATCCATAAGCGTTCTCCTTAATTCTGATCCCCGATACAATGGCGGCGGATCGGTTTATTTTATACGATTGTCTTCCCTGAAAATACAATCGTTTTTCTGCGATGTTATTATTCTATCACATAAAAAAGCACTTGTCAAGGATTTTTGCAAGATTTATATTTAATTCCTGCGTTTTATATCAAATAATACACAAAAATCCTTTTAAACGCGCTTTTTTTGATGAATTTATGAAATTGACATTCAAAAATCTTTTAATTTTGGCTTTTTTATTAAGAAAGCACTCATAAAAAAAGAACGGCGCACCGTTCGGTGGCATAGTTATTCGTTTTGGACATAAAAAACGCGCATTATCGTTCGGTTCGATAATGCGCGGTGTGAATATTATTAATAGAATCTCTTCTTGTTCTTCTTTGTTACGATTATAACTACAACAACTACCGCAGCCACAACAACTGCTGCAATGATGATAATGATAAGAACAACATTGTTTCCGCTGTTTGCTGTCGGTGTGCTTGCCGCTGTTGTTTCGGCAGGAGCTTCGGTCTCGGCTTCGGTGATCTCCACTTCCGTTTCGGCTTCGGTCTCAGCTTCCGTTTCGGCTTCGGTCTCAGCTTCCGTTACGGTTTCTTTTGCAGGAGGGTCATAGTTTGTGATCTTGACGTAAGTAACGGTCATCTTAACGCCTCTGTCACCGATGCAGATATTGCCGACTTCGGAAAAATCATCGCTTCCGTAAGCAAGCACCATTCCGTCATAGTCAAAAAATGCGTGTGTGTCGTCATATTCATAAGGAACTACCTGTGCCCAGATCTGAGGATCGGCTGCATAGTTCTGGAGGATAAGCTCTACCTGATACTGACCGGGGAGAGCTTCATCGCCTTCAAGCTCATACTGAACTTCAATAACTGTATCCGGTGTGATGCCCATCGGATTTATTTGCGCATTGGTATATGTAACGGACTGACCCCAAGCACCGTTTGTCTGAATTGCTCTTGAAACGGACGGTTCAAGGTCCTGCGGTTCGGCGAAAGCTGTAAAGGTCATACACATTGCCGCAAAAACTCCGGCTGCGATACCGGAAATTATTTTAGAAATTTTCATCTTTTTTGTTCTCCTTTTCTGAAAAAATACACTTTAATTCTATACCTAATCGGTTATATTGTCAATATATTGCCGGCGCTTTCATTCAAATCAACAAAATCCGCGCTTAATTTCTGCTGCAAGGCTTGCAAATTGTCAATGGACTTCGTGCCAGCCGTCCAGCTTTGAACGCATCAAAGCACCGAAAATACGCTCCTTTGTGCCTTTTGACGAGCGGTCAAGCTCTGCGATGAGCCTCTTTGTGTCCTCACGGGCGGTCTTGCCGTCAGCAGGACAGGCACTCTTGTGAATGGGGAGCTTTGCTTTTGCGGCGGCGGAACGTATCTCCTTTTCTTCGGCAAGCACAAGCGGACGGATTATCGTTATATCACCGTCATCAAGCTCACAAACGGGAGGAAAACAGCCTAATCTTCCCTCAAGCGTGAGGTTCATCATAAAAGTTTCTATCGCATCGTCCTTGTTGTGACCGAGCGCAAGCTTGTTGCAGCCCAAGTCCCTGACTGCGCCGAGCAGCGCACCTCTTCTCATTCGTGAGCAAAGGCTGCATGGGTTCGGCTCTTTTCGCACATCGAAAACTATCTCGCCTATCTGCGTCCCAATTATCTCATACCGAACGCCAAGCTGTTCGCAGAGTTCCGAGATCGCAGAGTAGTCACCATGCTTTCCGCCGAAGCTCGGGTCAACGGTTATTGCCGTCACATCATAGTCAATGCCGATGAAGTCACGCATTTTTGCAAGCCCGTAAAGCAGGCAAAGGCTGTCCTTGCCGCCCGAAACGCCCACGGCAACACGATCACCGTCCGAGAGCATTCCAAAGCCGTTCACAGCCTTGCGCATCAGTCCTAAAAGTCTTTGCATCACTTCTGAATGTTGCCGTGGGAAAGCTCGGTGAGGTAAGCATTGATAAAGCCGTCAATGTCGCCGTCCATTACAGCCTGAATGTTTCCGTTCTCATAGCCTGTGCGGTGGTCTTTTGCGAGGGTGTAAGGCATAAATACATAAGAACGTATCTGTGCGCCCCAGGCGATCTCTTTCTGAACGCCCTTGATATCTTCGATCTTTTCAAGGTGTTCTCTTTCCTTTATTTCAACGAGCTTGGACATAAGCATTTTCATAGCGTAGTCCTTGTTCTGATACTGGCTTCGCTGCGTCTGGCAGGAAACAACGATGCCCGTCGGGATATGTGTAAGACGGACTGCGGAGGAGGTCTTGTTTACCTTCTGTCCGCCTGCGCCCGATGCACGGTAGAAGTCAATTTCAAGGTCTTCGGGGCGAATTTCGATGTTCGTGTCAGCCTCGCTCATTTCGGGCATAACTTCGAGCGAAGCGAAAGAGGTGTGTCTTCTTCCCGATGAGTCGAAAGGCGAAACGCGGACAAGTCTGTGAACGCCCGACTCGGACTTCGTGAAGCCGTAAGCGTTAAGTCCCTCGATGAGGATAGATGCGGATTTAAGTCCTGCTTCATCACCGTCGAGATAGTCGAGAGTAGTTACCTTGAAGCCGTGGCTCTCAGCCCACATATTGTACATTCTGAAAAGCATCGAAGCCCAGTCCTGAGCCTCTGTTCCGCCTGCGCCTGCGTGGAAAGTGAGGATAGCGTTCTTGCTGTCGTATTCGCCCGTGAGGAGCGTTGAAAGCTTCATAGCTTCAAGCTCTTTCTTGAAATGGTTAGCATCGGACTTGATCTCGAAAACGACATCATCATCTTCCTGCGCGCCCTCTTCAAGCGTAAGCTCGATCATTGTAATGGTATCTTCAAGCTTTGCGTTGAGCTTGTTGTAGCTGTCGATAGTAGCTTCATCGTGCTTGATCTTCTGCATGACCTTCTGCGAATTTTCAAGGTCGTCCCAGAATCCGTCCTTGCCCGATTCCTCCTGAAGCGAGGCAATTTCAGCCTTAGCCTTGTCGATATCGAGAATTTTGTAAAGGTCTTTCATTTCGTTGCGGTAGCCTTCAAGCTCTACCTTTAATTCTTCAAGTAAAAGCATATATATCTCCTTTTTATGATTATATTTCATTACATAATTTACACTGTATGGGACAACTCCCGTCCCGTTTTAATAATACGGCTTTATCCAAACTGTCAATATCCGTCCTTATCTCCGCCGTAGATCCCGAGCAGCTCCTCCGAGAAACCCTCACCGTCCTTGACGGCAAGCGTCGGGAGGACTTTCATAAACGGCTTCCCTCCGAGCTTTCCCTCGATGAGGAACAGCCACGGCGAACAGCTGTGGTCTTTCGCCACAAAGCGGAGCGTTTTCGGTTCGATCCTGTTCGCTTTCATCGCGGAGATAACGTCCGCAAGTCGTTCGGGACGGTTGCAGATACAAAGCTTTCCGCCGAATTTCAGAAGTCCTGCCGCGGTTCTGCAAACATCATCGATATTGCATAATATCTCGTGCCGAGCGATGCGCTGTGCTTCGCCAAGGCTTTCGATGCCTGTGTTCGCAGCCTTGTAGGGCGGATTGCAGGTCACAACATCGAATGTTCCTTTCGGAACTTTGTCCCCGAGCGATTTCAGGTCGCCGAGAACGGGGACTAAACCGTCAAGTCTGTTCTTTTCAAGCGTTGTGCGGAACTGATCTATCGCCTGCTCCTGAATATCAACGCCGTAAATAAGCTCGGGTTCAAACTTTATCTTCAGCAAAAGCGGGATTATGCCGCAGCCCGTGCCGAGGTCGCAAACCTTATCTTTGTGACGCGGCGCGGAAAAATCCGCAAGCAGGAAAGCGTCCGTTCCGAATTTATGCTCGGGCGAAACGCAGATATCGATGCCCTTTTGCAGCGGTTCAAACTTATACATCAACCCACCATGACCTTTCCGACAGGGCATATCTCGTTCTTGCCGCCGCGCTTCGTGTTCATCGAAATGCCCAGTGCGAGCGATACAGGACCTACTCGTCCGATGAACATTATTATAATGAGTATGACCTTTGAAATGACATTGCATTTTGCCGTAACGCCCGTCGAAAGTCCTGACGTTGAGATTGCGGAGGTGACTTCATACGCAGCGTCAAGTCCCGATACGTTCGGGTTGAGGTTGTATACCGCAAGTGAGGATACTATTATAAGAAATGCAAATATCATTGCGACCGTGAGCGCCTTGTAAACGACCTCGTGTTCGATCTTTCGTCCCATTGCGATAGTGTCCGTTCTGCCCGAAAGTACGCTCAGTATCGTCATAATGATGATAGCCATTGTCGTGAGCTTTATTCCGCCGCCGGTTGAACCCGAAGCAGCGCCGATGAACATAAACAGTATCGAGAATACCTTCATCATCGGGGACATTCCCTCAATATCTATCGAGTTGAAGCCTGCCGTGCGGAGCGTTGCCGACTGGAAAAAGCTGTTCCCAAGCTTGTAAAGAAAGCTTTCGCCGCCCAGTGTCCGAGGGTTGTTCCATTCGGTCACAAGCGTTGCGAGCATACCTGCGCCGATGAGGATCGCAGTCGAGATAAGCACAAGCTTCGACTGGAATTCAAGCTTTTTCTTCTTTCGGAATTCGATAAGATTCGTCCATACGAGGAATCCCAGACCGCCTGCTATAATGAGTATCGGTATGACTATGACCGTTATAGGGTCGTGGGAAAGCGTTGTAACGCTCGAAAAAGGCTCTGCGACCATTCCCATTATGTCAAATCCGGCATTGCAGAAAGCGGCTATCGAGAGGTAAACGGCAATGTAGATCCCCTTTGCGCCAAACTTCGGAACATAAGATATTGAAAGCATCAGCGCACCTATCATCTCGCATATAAAAGATATCGCAAGAACATGCCTTACCATATATTTTACATCGTAAAAGCCGCTCGTGTTTACCGATTCGGATGCTACCTGAATGGTGTGAAGCTCAGGCTTTTTTCGGATAAGGAAGTTAAAAAATGACGTAAAAGTCACCAGTCCCAAGCCGCCTATCTGTATCATGAGCAGAATGATTATCTGCCCGAAAACGCTCCAGTAGCTGCCCGTGTCAACAACGACAAGTCCCGTAACACAGGTCGCCGAGGTCGCTGTGAAAAGCGCGGTCAGCGGACTTGTGAAGCGGTGCGATGCGGACGAGAATGGCATCATGAGCAGCAGCGTTCCGATAATGATTATTGCCAAGAAGCTTATCGAAATGACCGCTGCCGGATTCGGCTGTTTGTTTTTAGGTTTGTTCTGCAGCATTGTCCCAACCTCTGTTCAAAACACATTTAGTTTACATTTTTGCACTAACTATAATAGTATAACACATTTCAAAGAAATACGCAACATATATTTCCGATTTTGGCAAAATTATCGGTAAAAAACTTCAAAAACGTTATTTCTGTCATAAAAAAGCCGCACAAAACACGTTTTTGACGGTTTTATGCGGCATTTATCCTATTTTCCTATAGCAGCAGGTTCAAGCTCGGACTCGTTCTCGGTTTCGGGCTGAACCTTTTCCGATATCTCGGGTCCGGGAAGCATCGCAGGAGCGGCAGGAGCTTCTTCGGCGGTTTCCTGCGGCTTTGCTCCGCCCTTTCTTTTCAGGACGGCAAGCTGTTTTTTCAGCTTTGCTTCAAGCTTTTTCGCAAATCGGTTTGAATAATACTTCTGCTTTAAAGCCTCCATCGATTCGGAGTGCGTTACCGAGCGGATATTCGGGAATGCACGGAGGAAACGCTCCGTCTGACGGTCACGGATAGCGAGCAGCTTTTCATACTTATCAAGTATTTCATTCGTTTCATTAGCGAGCTTTTCGCCTATCTTTATCGAACCTTTGAGCATAAGTGCCGAGATATCATCGATCTGTTTAAGACGCTTGTTAAGGTTTGCTACGGCGCAGAGAGAAGCCGTAAGGTCTATCGCAATAAGCACAGCCATGATCGCAATAAAAATGATGCCTGCCTTGAACGGGATATGGTTCACTACCGTTTCAACGAGCGGCTGAACGACCTTTATAACAAGCACACAGCCAAGTCCCCAAAGTATCGATACCTTTGGGCAGATATAGCCGCGGTAGTTAAATTTTTCGTGCGAATAGTCCCACCAGCGCGTGTTGAACAGCTTTTCCATGCCCAGTCCAACCACAAGCTCAAGCGTTGTGCAAAGAACGAGCGAAATAACGAAAAGCAGAAGCGGCTTATCGGCGATAGGCCGTGAGAAAACCGCTATCATAAGAACACCGAAGCCGTAAATAGGACATATCGGCATACTCAGAAAGCCGCGGTTCTGATACTCACCCGTTTCGATCGTCATATAGCAAACCTCGATGCACCAGCCGACGAACGCCCAGAAGCAGAACATCAGCGCCATCTGATAAAGGCTGTAATCTATAAATGGAATAATTGTCATGATCGTTACCCTCTTTTTGTCAACTCTTAAATGTTAGTCTGAGTGAACAGAGCAAAATCCCTGTTTTTGCCCTGAATGTTGTGCTTATATTATACAACGTATAGCATTAAAAGTCAATGAAAAAATGCGTATTCGACATTTTTCAGAAAATTATATGGATAAATTTAAAAAAAGACTTGATTTTTTAGTAATAATGTGTTATAATATTTAAGCTGTGAGTTGAAAGCCACAGGTTGATGTGAGTTAAATACTAAATGGTTTATGCTAAAAACACAGCAGTTATGTATTTGGAGACGTATCGAAGTGGTCATAACGGGGCTGACTCGAAATCAGTTAGAGAGCAATCTCCCGCGAGTTCGAATCTCGCCGTCTCCGCCATAAAGCCGATAAGCACTTGTGTTTATCGGCTTTTTCTATAGGTCTCCTCTAAAAACCACCGGCTAAAGCCTTAGCACCTCATCTGCTTGCAGATTTTCCGTCATCTTGCACATAAATTTCTTGACATACGACAGTATGCCTGCGAAATTTCTATACAATCTGACGAAAAATCTGACTGCGCATCTGAGGCACTATGGTTTTTAGAGGTGACCTATAGTAGGAGTGAAAATTTATGAAAGTAAGAAAATATACCGAAAATGATATTCCCGAAATGGTAAGGATCTGGAACATCGTTGTCGAGGACGGCGTTGCTTTTCCGCAGGAAGAGGATCTCACGAACGAGAGCGGACGCGAATTTTTCGCATCGCAGACCTACTGCGGAGTTGCCGAGGACGATAACGGCGCAGTCTGCGGAATGTACATACTTCACCCGAACAATATAGGAAGATGCGGACATATCTGCAACGCAAGCTATGCCGTTGACAAGAACCGCAGGGGCGAGCATATCGGCGAGGCACTCGTTTCCGACTCGCTCATACAGGGCAAGGAACACGGATACGGCATTTTGCAGTTCAATGCTGTCGTTGCGGAGAATATCCATGCCCGTCACCTTTATGAAAGACTTGGCTTTAACCGGCTCGGAACTATCCCAAAAGGTTTCCGCAGGATAGACGGCGGCTATTCCGACATCTGCCCTTATTATCACGAGCTTTAATATTCGGAAAAAGCTTAGATTTTGCAGAAAATCAATAACTTTAAGTATAAAACAAAGCATTAAATACACTTTGTATTAAAAAATGGACGTTTGGCTTCACTTTTACTCGGAGATTTTGTAAAAGTATGCTGAATGTTCATTTTTGCTTATTGTATAAATATGAACAAATTGTAAATAATTCTTCCAACCACTTGAATTTGGCGATACAAAGGAATATAATAGTGTTAGCACTCTAAGAGTAGGAGTGCTAACACTCAGATAACACAATTGCTAATTTTCAGAGGAAGTGTACTTATTATGGCAAAGACAAAACAGTTCAAAGCTGAATCCAAGCGTTTGCTTGATATGATGATCAATTCAATTTATACCCACAAGGAGATATTCCTCCGTGAGATAATCTCAAATGCGAGCGACGCAATGGACAAGCTCTATTTTAAATCTCTCACCGACAGCAGCGTCGGAATGAACCGCTCCGATTTCTTCATCAAGATCGATGTTGACAAGGACAACAAGGTCATCACCGTTTCCGATAACGGTATCGGTATGACAAAGGAAGAGCTTGACAGCAACCTCGGTACTATCGCAAACAGCGGCTCGCTCGGCTTCAAGAGTGACGAGAACAACACCGCCGAGGACGTTGACATCATCGGTCAGTTCGGCGTAGGCTTCTATTCCGCATTTATGGTAGCAAAGAAGGTTCAGGTCCTCACAAAGGCATTCGGCTCGGATCAGGCTTACCTTTGGGAATCCGAGGGCGTTGACGGCTATACTATTGAAGAAGCCGAAAAGGACAAGGTCGGCACAGAGGTAAGGATCTTCCTCAAAGATGATACCGACGATGAAGAATACAGCGAGTTCCTTATGCAGTGGAAGATAAAGTCCCTCATCAAGAAATACTCCGACTATATCCACTATCCTATCAAAATGGATATGGAACACGACCACCTCAAAGAGGGTACGGGCGTTGACGATGTTCCTGCCGAGTATGAGACCACCGTTGAGGAAGAAACTCTCAACAGCATGACACCTATCTGGCGCAAGAACAAAAACGAACTCACCGACGAGGACTACAACAAGTTCTACAAGGAAAAATACTATGATTACAGCGATCCTCTCTGCCATATCCATGTTAAGACAGAGGGTACTGCGACCTACGATGCGCTCCTTTATGTTCCTGCAAACACCCCGATGGATTTCTACACGAAGAACTTCAAAAAGGGACTTCAGCTCTATTCGAGCGGTGTTCTCATCATGGATAAGTGCGAGGATCTTATCCCCGACCACTTCTGCTTCGTAAGAGGTCTTGTCGATTCGCAGGATCTTTCGCTCAATATCTCCCGTGAAATGCTCCAGCACGACAGACAGCTTAAGCTTATCGCAAAATCGCTTGAAAAAACAATCAAGAACGAATTGAAGAAGATGCTTACCAACGAGCGTGAAAAGTATGAGAAGCTCTGGAAGAACTTCGGTATGCAGATAAAGTTCGGCGTTTACAACGGTTACGGCGCAAACAAGGACCTGCTCAAAGACCTCCTTATGTTCTATTCTTCAAACGAGAAAAAGCTTGTAACGCTTGATGAATACACTCAGAGAATGAAGGAAGACCAGAAGTATATCTACTATGCCGCAGGCGAAACTGTCGACAAAGTAGACGCTCTTCCTCAGACAGAGGTTGTCAGGGACAAGGGTTACGAAATTCTCTACCTCACAGAAAGCGTTGACGAGTTCGCACTCAAGGTTCTTGAACAGTATAACGACAAGCCGTTCAAGTCTGTTTCGGACGCAGACCTCGACCTCGACACTCCCGAGGAAAAGGAAGAGTTCAGGAAGCTTTCCGAAGAAAGCAAGGATATGCTTGACGAGATCGCAAAGGCTCTCGATGGCAAGGTAAACTCCGCAAAGCTTTCCGAAAGACTTAAATCTCACCCTGTCTGCATCACGAACGAGGGCGAAATTTCGCTCAAAATGGAAAAGACCTTTGCCGCAATGCCGACCGACCAGAACGTAAAGGCTCAGAAGGTTCTTGAGATCAACCCGAACCACCCGATCTTCGGCGTTCTCAAAGACCTCTACGCAAACAACAAGGAAAAGCTTGCCGACTACAGCAAGATTCTCTACACCGAAGCGCTCCTTATCGAGGGTATGCCGATAGAAGACCCTCTCGCATTCTCGAACCTTGTTTGCTCGCTTATGGTGGACAAAAAATAAATGCGTAATTATTATACGATAAATATACAGCAATTGGGTGAGTTTTGTATTCACCCGACCGCTTGCAGAAAATGCTTGACATATCTGTCAAAAAGGTATATAATATAAACATAAAGAGGGCATACCGATAGACGGTCGCTCCCGAATGTATTGGTTAAGTAATAACCGCCACGTTTAGCAGCTGTGGGCGGTTATTTCTTTTTATTGTTGCAATCAAACATTATCTGAATCATTATCTGGATAATATTGCAGATAAGTAATCCCAAAGTTAAAACTTCAATTATACTCATAGCAACGCCCCCTTTCAGGGATCAAAAGATTGACCGCCTACCGTTTTTGGTATGCCCATAGGTGATATTATAGCATCTATGTTGGATGCTGTCAATATTTGTTATTTAATACACTTGATTGGTGTATTATTTAAAATTGCTTGACATATCATTTAAAT
>OHKP01000820.1_pt1 | contig 15471 bp, 8 predicted proteins | sample 1568861 | NCBI WGS metagenome assembly OHKP01 (sample SAMEA3879524, study PRJEB24766) | human gut metagenome | biome: human-associated habitat; feature: feces | place: USA | collected 1985/1987 | reverse complement strand
AAACTTGAGCGATATTTTTTTGACGTGTATATACTAGCATCGCGGATACGCTTACGTTTTAATTGTAAAAAGATGATTAAAAAGCCCTTTTAATGGGGTTAAATGGGGATAATAAAGGGTTAAAACCACTTTTTATGGGTTATTTTATGGGCAGATTAATGGTTTTTATCCGAAATTAACCGCTAAATAACCCAATTGTTAATATATGGTAACGTATCTTTGCCACCGTAAAATGTAAAACCTAAATAGCATGTTTATGTTTTTCTAAGTCGTTACTACTGCATGTTGATATGTTTATCGCTGCACGTTGATAATGGATAAAATGGATAAACTGAATAATAACAAACCTACTAAATAAATAAAAACTATGATCACAAAGAAACTTTTTAATGTGCTTACGGCCGTTTTTCTTTTCGGTTGTTTGGCATGGGTGGCTACGTCATGTAGCGACGATGATGATAAGGGTGGCTTGGGAACAGGCACCGTATCGGGTATTATTACAGACGATTATGATGCCCCACTTGAGGGCGTAGCCGTAAAGATTGAGGGTGGCACTGCCACTGCTACGACCAATGCCAATGGTGAGTTTACGTTAAATGAGGTGGCGAAGGACAAAGCCATTCTTACTTTTTCAAAGCAAAACTACCAAACCATCAGTGTTACCATTACTCCGAAAAGTTTTAGCAATGGTGTGGCACTGGTTAACGCATCAATGATTTATGCTGCTGCTAAAATTTATGGTACGGTGCTTGATGGTAAACATGGTAATGCACCATTAGCTGGCGTACAAGTTAGCATTAGCGAAACACAGACGGTAACCACTGGCGCTGATGGCACTTTTGCCATTGACAATCTGCCTCTTGATGCTTATACTGTAACCTTTACTTATGATGGCTACGAAACTGTTACTCGTACGTTAGGTATTGATGGCTTTATTGATGGTGTTGCAACTGTTGATGTTACGATGGGTGGACGACAGATATTGCCCCACAAGACTCTTGACGATCTGTTGAACGCTGACCACTGGTTCTTTAGTGAGTATCGTGGTGGCCGTAATGGGCAGAATTATCCTCACTTTGATTGGTCGACCGACTTTATGGCTACGCTCGATTTCCAGGGCGCTTGGGAAGAACAAAACGAGGGTACCACCTTGCAGATACAAAACAATCCTGGTGACGACCAAGCCCATCCTGCCGATTTAAACCACTTCGACTCGTATGTATATGGACTCAAACATATTACCGAAGATAATAAAATACTGACTATACAGTGTCGTACACACTCGGCATCAAACGACGACCCTGTTGTTTGGGGCGTGCAAGTGGTAGATATGAGTCAGACATCGCCTTCAGCAGTGAAGTTGGGCGAGAACCGCACATTAAACAGTGAAGATTATAAGAGTGAGGTGTTCGACTTAAGCGACTATGTAGGTAAGGATGTTATTATTGCCATAGGCATTTACCGCGCTCGTACGGGCGACTACTGGAAACAGTTTGTTCTGCGTCGTTTGGCTTTCAACAAAACAGCCATCGATGAAGGCTTCTGGGGTTGGCTGCCTGGAACTGCTATTAATGACGAACTGTCATCGTGGGGCCTTACACAAGAAATGGTGCGTTCGGCCATGCCACAAACAGTTTATAGCTTCTCGGGTGTATCGCCAATGAATGGCAACCGCGACAATTATGGCAACGCTTACCACTCATGGCGTGATGTGAACCATTTGTTTGCCCTGTGGTCGTTTGTACCTCTGCATAAAGATACTGAGCCGTTTGCTGGCGAAGGCTTTGTTATGAAGACCAACGGCGGTGGCACACCTGTAAGCCTTACCGAACCTCAGGCTTATGTATATGCTAAATTCTCGATAGGTGCTGGCCACGACCACTTTACCTTGCGCTGTCGCAACTTTAGTAGTACTAATCCTACGGTGTTTAAGCTTACAGCCATCACCAATGATATGGTGGTGAAGCACATTCTGCCCTCTAACGTGTCGGCCAACCAATGGGGCGAGGCTGGTGACGGCTGCGTAAGCTTTGTGCATGAAGATGGTGGTAAGGGCAACCCCGAGGCATACGCAACCTTTACCTACGATCTGACCGAGTTTGATGGTAAGGACGTAACGCTGTGCCTGGGCGTGTATAAAGGCACCGATAATGGTGATGAAAACAAACTATGTATCTATAGTGCCAACCTTAACTAAGGCACACTCACCCCAAATATGACAATATCGTGGGGCGGCATCTTTAAAAGAACACCCCTTGCCGCCCTTCTTTTCCTTTTGAGACGAAAGTAAAAGGATTGTCTATATACTATATATATATTAATGTGAAGTCGGCTGGCGGGGCAATCAACCTCGAGGCCCTCGCACAGCGGCTTCTTGAAACGCTAAACAATACAACAAAATGATGAAAAAAACCTTATTACTTATAGGTGCTGCGCTATGCTGCATGGCCACACTCTCGAGTTGTGAGAAGGAGAAGATGAACAGCATGCACTATGACCTTGAGGGTCAACCCTTCCCCACACAGCAAGGGGCCGAACTGGCTGCCCTCAACCTCTCGCGCGCCATCACACTGGCCGACTCGGCCTTTGTGCACAACTTTACGGGTAACACAATGAAGCTGTTGCGCTACTATAACCCCATCACCAAGAGCACTGAGAGCGAGGTGGGTAGCGTGTGGATGTATACCAGCGCCATTGAGGCGGTAAACGGTATACTCGAATCGTTGAAGGATATGCAGAAGCAAGTGCCCGACTTGTATGCCCAAAACTATGAGCGCTATGTGGGTAGACTGACCAGTTTGTACGATGGATTAGAATACTATGCTGGCACCTATACTCTTACCTCATACACACAAACTAAGAAATGGACGGTGTATAGCGTGAACCGTGCCGACGATAAAGGGGGCGCTAACGTTACTGGCGTACTGAACGTGTATGACGACCAGCAGTGGATTATCCGTGAGTTGCTGCGTTCGTATAAAATCACTGGCAACACCGATTATCTGGCCAAAGCCGAATATCTTACCGACTATGTGCTGGATGGATGGGACTGTACCCTGAAGGCTAATGGCGAAGAGAATGGAGGCATAACCTGGGGCCCAGGCTATGTGACGAAACATTCGTGCAGCAATGGCCCTATGGTCAGTCCGCTGGTATGGTTGTATGAGATATATCGTGGCAAGGCCGATATGATAACTTATCGCAAAGTTGATTTAGACGGACACCGCTATGAGGTGACAGAGAAAAAGGCCGACTACTATCTTAACTTTGCCAAGAAGGTGTATGACTGGCAGAAGAAGTATCTTATGAACGCAGATGGTGTTTACTACGACCTTATTGGTGCCGAGGCAGATGCTCCGCAATATGAATGGGTTGATGGTAAACAGTATCGTAAGGGATTGGCTTTGACTAATCCTTCGGGCCGAAGCTATAGTTATAATAGTGGCACCATGCTATCAGGCTGTGCCGACCTATATCGTGTAACGCGTATCGCACAGTATCTTAACGATGTGAAGGCGCTGTCATTGGCTACTTTCAAAGTGTTTGCTTCGAAAGACCCTGTACGCGAAGGCTATTATGCTTACGCCGTAGATGGTTTTAACCCTTGGTTCAATGATGTGCTGATGAGCGGCTATGCCGAGGCCTATGGCTATGATGAAATGTCGCGCAACAGTCTTAACTATTATCAGGCTAACCTTAATTATGCATGGGCTAAGTATATGAAGAACGGTACGCTACCAGTAAATTTATTGGTGGGCTGGAGCCAAACGGCTGTAAACAATAAGGTAGAGGCCATGTTCTCATTTGCCTACGCTTCCGAGTATGCTGTGCTGGCTAACTGCCAACGCAAAGTAACCGAATAACGTTTCCAAAAACAAACTATGTTATGAACATAAAGTCATTATTATTTATATCGGCTCTGGTCATGAGCTCGGCGGCTGCACAAGCTCAGGGCATCATGGTAAAGGGCAAGGTCGTTGACCAACACAACGAGCCCGTTATTGGCGCTACCGTAGGCGTTGATAAGGGTAAGGCCAAGACGGTGACCGACATTGACGGCAACTTTACCCTTCAGGTGCCCGCCAATGCACAAATTGTTGTCAACTATATAGGTATGAAGCCTGCCACACAAAGTGTGGGTGGCAGACGTGAACTTAATTTTGTATTGCAAGATGACGTAAACCAGCTACAAGATGTTGTGGTTGTGGGCTATGGCACGCAAAAGCGTGGATCAATAACAGGATCGGTGGCTGCCGTAAAGGGCGATGAGATGGTACGTACCAAGAACGAGAATCCGCAAAATATGCTTACGGGCCGTGTGGCTGGTGTGCGTGTTTGGCAAAAGAGTTCTGAACCTGGCTCGTATAACAACAACTTCGATGTGCGTGGTATGGGAACACCGCTGGTTATTATCGACGGTGTACCTCGTGATATGAGCGACTTTCAGCGCATGAACGCTGATGACATTCAAGATATCTCGGTGCTGAAAGATGCATCGGCATCAATCTACGGTTTGCGATCGGCCAATGGCGTAGTGTTGGTAACCACTAAGAAAGGTCAGGCTGGTCAAACCAAGTTCTCGTATAATGGTTCGTACACAATACAGTCGCCCAAAAGCATGCCAAAACTGCTTGATGCTTATAAAACCATGACGCTGTATAATGAGCGAAACTTGAATAATGTGAATGGTGGCTCGAAAATTTATACTGATGAGATGTTTGACGAGTTTAGAAACGGCACGCGTAGAGAAACCGACTGGAACAACCTTATCTTTGCCAAGACATCGCCACAGAGCAATCATAATATTACGGTGTCGGGTGGTAATGATAAAACCCAGTATTTTGTTAGCTTCGGTGCTTTCTATCAAGAGGGCTTTTTCAAATCGGGCGACCTCAACTATCATAAGTATAATATCACCTCAAACCTTACCACTGAGGTGTATCGCGGATTGAAGCTGTCGCTCAATATTAACGCTATGACCGACAAGCAGAATAACCCCTATTGTACATCAACTGACATCATACGCAACTATTGGCGACAGGGCGTGCTCTTTCCTGCCTATGCTGATGAGGCGGGCACCATGCTCAATTATGATGGCCTTGACCTTGAAGAGAACACGGTGGCTAAAATGACGGCCGACATATCGGGCTACCGTCGTTATAAGCAGAGCCAGGTGCTTACCTCGGGTATTGTTGAGTATGACTTTGGCACGTTGTTCAATGTGCTAAAAGGCTTGAAGGCAAAGGTTATGTTTAGCTACGACTATCATTTGAATAACAACACTATTTATCGCAAGCAATATTATCAGTATGCTTACGACCCGGCCACACAAACTTACAAACAAAAGTTGTATGCCTCGAGCGCGCCCAGCAATCTGCGACGCGAGCATTATGATACGCAACAATTCTTGTCGCAATATACTTTAAGCTACAATCGCGACTTTGGCCCACACAGTGTAGCTGCCGTTGTGGGTATGGAAACACAGCGTCGCACAGGCGACAACTTCTATGCCATGCGCAATTTGGCCTTCTCTTCGCCTTATCTCTTTAATGGTGTGGAGGAAGGACAAGTTGCAAATAGTGCTACGGGAGGAATCTACTCGGCCAACTATAACGCCTTTATCGGACGTTTAAACTACAGCTTTGCGCAACGTTATCTTATAGAAGGACAGTTTCGTTATGATGGTAGCTCAAAGTTTGCGAAAGGACATCGTTGGGGCTTCTTCCCATCCGTATCATTGGGCTGGGTAGTGTCTGAAGAGCCGTGGTTTAAGAAAATTGAATTCTTGAAGGGCGTCGACCAGTTGAAGTTGCGTGCAAGCTATGGTGAGATGGGTGACGACTCGGGAGCCAACTACGATTGGGTGGCTGGATACACTTATCCATCGACGAGCGGAAACTCGGAGAAAGGCTATTATAACCAGTATGCTCCAGGCTTCATCTTCGGATCACAGTTTGTGTATGCTGCCACGCCGATGGCTATTCCTAACGAACTGATATCATGGTATAAGGCTAAAACCTTTAACATAGGTGTTGATTTCGATACCAATAACAAGCTATTCGGCTTCTCACTCGACTACTTCAGCCGCAAGATGACGGGCCTGTATGAGTATCGCACCTCTGTGTTCCCCACCGTTATTGGTGCAAAACCACCACGCGAAAACGCCAATAGCAGTCGTAATTTTGGTATGGAACTTGAGCTTCGTCATCATAATCGCATTGGTCGCAATTTTGTGTATAACGTGAAAGGTATCGTTACCATTACCCGACAAAAGTATCTCACCGCCATACAAAACGGACCGTATGCTAACGCCTACGATCAGTGGCGAAATGATCACCTCAACAATCGTTATCAAGGTGTACAGTTTGGCTATGAGGGTAACGGACGTTACCAAAACTGGGACGAGATATGGAACGAAACGCTATATCACGAGAAAGACTTGCTGCCTGGCGATTATAAGTATCTCGACTGGAATGGAGATGGCGAGATAAACAGTCAAGATGAGCACCCGTATGCTTTTGACCAAACACCGTGGATGAACTATTCGCTCAGTTTCGACTGTGCATATAAGGGCTTCGACTTTAGTATGCTGTGGCAAGGCTCGGCACTGGGATCAATGTCGTATGAAGAGCCGCTCTACTCAATATGGGGCCAGAACGGTGGTGGCGCCCTTGAGCAATATTGGGATCGCTGGCATCCAGCCGATGAGAACGCCGATCCCTACGACCCAAACACTAAATGGGTGAAAGGATATTATGCCTATACGGGGCATTATCCTTCGGCCAACTCTACCTTCAACCGTGTTAGCACTGCCTATCTACGCCTAAAACAGATAGAACTGGGCTATACGTTACCCAAGTGGAAAGTGTTTCCCTCGCTCAATTTGCGCGTGTATGCCAATGCTTACAACCTCTTCACCATTACAGGTGTGAAGTTTGTTGACCCTGAGCATCCCAGCGATGACCTCGGACGCCTCTATCCGCTTAACCGCACCTACACCTTTGGTGTGCAGGTGTCGTTCTGAAGCAACACCGTTTAAAGGTATCGTATATAATGTATAACATCATTTATATTAACAAACAAGATATATGAAAAAACTCATTATATTTTTAGCAACAGCATTGCTTGCTACCTCGTGCGTAGATATGGATGTGCCACCGAAGAATGTCGTTACGGCCGATCAATTGTTATCTGACGAATCGGGTATCGACATCTATATGGCGCGTATGTATAGCTATATGCCGTATGAAGATTTTAAATATCAGGGGCAGTGGGGCTTCAACTTCAATGGATGGCTCGTGTCGTTAGGCATTGAAGGCACGGGCGAATGTCTTGATAGAGATGGTATCTGTTCTGCCTTTACGGGCGAGGATACTCCTTATTGGGGTATGGCTTTCTCTGAATTGCGTGATGCTAATTATCTTATCGAGAACCTTCCTCGGTATAAAGACAACTATCCTGAAATAATGTATAACCACTACTTAGGTGAGGCTTATTATGTACGGGCTACCGTGTTCTACACGATGGCAAAGCGTTTTGGTGGTGTGCCATTGGTAACAAAAGTTATTCAATACCCAGCCGATGCTACTATATTGGAAGTGCCCCGAGCCTCAGAAGAGGAAACCTGGAATCAAGTATTGGCCGACTATGACAAGGCTATTGAATTGTTGCAACCCACAAGCCCTAAACAAGGATACTGTAATAAGTATAAAGCGTTGGCATGGAAGTCGGAAGCCATGTTGTATGCGGGCAGTGTGGCTAAGTATAACCAAACGGTGGCTGGACATCTCACAGGATTGGGCAAGAAGACGGGCGTGCGCGTCATGGGCTTTGCCCCTGACCGTTGGGAGGCTGCTTCGCATAAGTATTTTACTGAGGCTTACAAATCGGCTAAGGAGGTTATTGATAGTAAACGCTACGCTCTTTATATGAAGAAATGGGCAGATGGCGATGCCGATGCACAATATCAAAACATGGTAGACATGTTCTTCGATGATGATAGCCCTGAGAATATCGACGTGCGCGAATATTCATACCCGACCACCACACACGCTTATGATGCCTACAACTCGCCATTCGTTTACCACAGCCCGCTATCGTGTGGTATGTGTCCTACCGAAGACTTTTGTGAGTTGTTTGATGGCTTCGATCGTTATCCCAATGGCTCAATTCGTGTTACCGATGGAACGTCGAACACTACGGGCCACTATGTGTTGTATGACCAGCCCATGGACTTTTTTAAAAACGTAGAGCCTCGTCTCAGAGCATGGGTGATATATCCTGGCGACTACTTTAAAGATCGTAATCAGGAGATACGCACTGGTACTTGGGTGGGCGCTGCTCCTATCAGCCCCCTCTTCGACGACTATTCGTATGCCACTTCGCAGAAAACCTATCAGCAGCTTGATGCTTATACCAAGAAGCCTAAGCAGCTGTATCTTAGTTCTAATGCAAACAGTAGCCAAGAACAGGTGCCCCTTGACGATGGTACAACAATGAACGCTTCGGGTGCCAATGGTCCGTTCTATGCTAATGGCGAGTCGTGCTTAACAGGATTGATGATACGTAAATATCTTAACCCCAGTGCTTCGGCCGAGATTGGTGAAGGCAAGTCGGAACAACATTTCTTGCTGATGCGTTATGCCGAGGTGCTGCTGAATATGGCTGAGGCTGCTGTCGAGATGTCAATGGCAGGTGTTTCGGCGCCTGATGGTGCTGACTTGCTGCAAGAGGCCACCAATGCGGTGAACGACATCCGACGTCGTGCAGGTGCTAACCTGCTCACCACCACATTACCTAATACCGACGATGGCCGCGATATAGTGCGCCGTGAGCGTCGTAAGGAGTTGGCTTTCGAGTCGAAAACAAAGTGGGACTTGCGCCGCTGGCGTGTGCAACACTATGAGGGCCGCGATGGCTTCTGGGGTGAGAAGCGCGACAAGACTACTTACAGCGATGACAGCCGTTATCGTTTCCGTGGCCTCTATCCTTTCTACTCAACACAGGCCAAGAAATGGTTCTTTGATGTGCATTTCCAGTTTATCAGCCAGAAGACGTTCGACTATTCTGTGCTCGACTATTACTGGAATATTCCTGATGGCGAGGTTACCAAGAGTGCTGTTATCGACCAGCAACCTAACCGTTAAGGTGTATGCACATACTTTATAAAAATAATCGTAACATTCAGTGATAATGCCGTATGATAATGGCACAAAAGAAAATAACGATATGAAAAAAATAGGAATTATTGCTTTGTTGTTCGCCTCGATGTCTTTGGTCTCATGCGACCTCTTTGAGATGGATAACTACGAATCGCCCTCAGAAACTATTCATGGCGCGGTGGTGGATGCCGAAACTGGCGACTCTATACGCACTGATCAAGGTAGTGAGGGTATACGTGTGCGTTTGACGCAGCTCGATTATAGCGAGAACGCCAGCCACAACCCCGACTTTTATTGCATGATGGATGGGTCTTTCCAAAACACAAAGGTGTTTGAGGGCATATACAATGTTCGGGTTGATGGACCTTTCATTCCATTGGTGCGCGAGAGTAAGGATGGGGTGCCTTTGGCTAATGAAACAAAGGATGTGAAAATAAAGGGAAAGACCGAGGTGATATTTAATGTGAAACCCTTCTTACGTGTTGAATTTGTGGGGTATCCCACAGTGTCGAACGGACAGATAACGGCCAAGGTAAAGGTTACGCGTGGCGTTTCACGCGACGAGTTTAAATCGTATATTGAGCCGATGGGTAACTATGATGAGAGCTATCCAAACGTTACCGACATTCAGCTCTTTGTGAGCTATTCGTCATCGGTGGGCTATCGTGCGCGTGATGACCGATGGTCGAATTCTATTGAGTATTCGGGCGATTCCTTTGAGCCGCTGCTGGGTACGCCTGTTACCATTCGCTCTACAAAGGGACAGGTTATTCCTTCGGGCCGACATGTCTTTGTGCGTGCTGCCGCGCGTATTAATTATGACACGCCGATGGGTAGTGGCACTCGACGTTGGAACTATAGCGAACCAATGGAGGTAATGATACCCTAACTCTCTTCTGTATTAAGAATACCTACTTAATGTAAGATAAGGTATATATAACAACGAAGGCGCGCCAATAGCAGTTTGCTGTTGGCGCGCCTTTTATCGGTTGTTATAAGGTGTTATTTCTTTGTCTTTGGTTCAAAAGACGTTATTTTTTAGCCTCGGTACACTGGTCAACGAGGTAGACGATTGACTGGTAGGGTATGCCCGAGTTGGTGGTCAATCCTATCTCGCAGGTGCGGCTGTTCGAGTAGCCCTTCTGTATGCCACGCTCTTCCAGTTGGGGGCGCAGCTTGCGCAGGGCATATTGGTTCACCTCGGGGTGTGTGAAGCCACGGTCGCCAGCAAAGCCACAGCAGCCTACGCCCTCGGGCACAAACACGTTTGTAGAGCAGAGGCGGGCCAACTGTATGATGGTGTCGGCCAGTGCCATACGGCGCATTGAGCAGGTAACGTGTACGGCTACGGGCTCGTTGATGGGTGTGAAGCTGAGGCGGTCGCGCAAGAAGGTGTATATAAACTCGGCGGGCTCGTACAGGTGCATGCGTTTAATGTTTTCGCGCATACGGTGCAAGCAGGGGCTCTGGTCGCACAGCACGGGGTATCGGCCTTGCTCGCTGGCTTGCCACAGGGCTTCTTCCAGCTCTTTTGTCTTGCGGTCGGCAATGTCCATCATGCCTTTGCTCTCCCAGATGGTGCCACAGCACAGCTTCTCCATGTTCTTGGGGAAGATAATCTCGTATCCACCTTTGTTCAGTAACGACACCATTTTGTTTACCAGTGCCATCTCTTCAGCCGACTTGTGTGGCAGACCCATGGTTTGGTTGATGCAGCTGGGGAAGTAAACCACCTTGTCTTTTTCTTTGGGCTGCGAGGCTTCCAGCGTTTTGCTCACATGGAAGGCTTTGGGCATGGCGGGTGTCCACAAGGGTATGTTCAGCAGCGAGTGCATGCCGCGTGTGATGGCGCTCATGGCTGTGGTGCCCAGCACGGTGTGTGCGGTGTCGGCCATGGTGAGCATGGGGCGCAAGCCACGTTTCATGCCTGCAAAATGGTTGGCAGCATAGTTGCCTATCTTATAGCCCATGCTGCTAGCGGGCAGTGCCTGTTGTCGGATGACATGTGTAAACTCGCCCATGTTGATGTGCATGGGGCATGAGGTAGAGCACAGGCCATCGCCAGCGCAGGTTTCGTTGCCCCAGTATTTATAATCTTTCTCCAGGCTGTGCAGGCGTTTGTTGCCTTCGCCAGTATGCTTGAGGCGAGCAATCTCGCGTTGTATCACGATGCGTTGGCGGCTTGACAGGGCGAAGCCACAGGTAAGGCAGTTTACCTCGCAGAAACCGCACTCGATGCAGCGGTCAACCAAGGGGTGGGTGAGGGGCAGTGGCTTGAAGTGTTTGATGTGACACTTGGGGTCGTCGTTGAAGATGACGCCAGGGTTCAGCAAACTTTCGGGGTCGAATAGTTCTTTCACGCTCTTCATCACGGCAAAGGCATCGTCGCCCCACTCGTAGCGCACAAAGGGAGCCATGTTGCGGCCTGTGCCATGTTCGGCTTTCAACGATCCGTCATACTTGTCTACCACCAGCTCTTTCACATCGTTCATCAGGTCTTCATAGCGCTGCACGTCGGCCTCGCTGTTAAACGACTGGTTGATGATGAAGTGGTAGTTGCCCTCCAGCGTGTGGCCATAGATGCAGGCATCGTCGTAGCCGTGGCGGGCAATGAGGGCTTGCAGGTCGGCAGTGGCTTCGGGCAGGTCTTCAATATGGAAGGCCACGTCTTCAATCAAACAGGTGGTGCCCAGCTTGCGGGTGCCGCCCACTGAGGGGAAGACGCCTGAGCGCATAGCCCAGTATTTTGAATATTCGTCGGGGTTGTCGGTGAAATGTACGGGCACGAAGGTGTTGAAGGCGCTCAGACATTGCTTGATGGCAGCGAGGTTCTGCTGCAGCGCTTCGGGGGTGGCGGCCTTCGTCTCGGTGAGGATGGCGGTGAGGTCGTCGCCAGTGGGGTCGTTGACCGATGCCAGCGACTTCTTGTCGAGCAGCTCGGCACTCTTCACAATCCATTCGCCATTGGCGTTCACCAGCTTCTTCATGGCCACTACGGCCTGGCAGGCTTCTTTGATGTCTTGGAAGTAGAGCATGGCGCTGGCCTTGCAGGGCTCGTCAATCTCGGTGCCCATCACCACTTCGGCCAGGAAGGCCAAGGTGCCCTCTGAACCTACCATCAGGTGGGCAATGATGTCGAAGGGGTCGTCTAACTGAACGAAGGGCAAGATGTTCAGGCCCGTAACATTCTTGATGGCATATTTGTGTAAGATGCGGTCGCGCAGCTTGGTGTTGGCACGCACCTCATCGCGCAGAGCTTCAATGCGTTTGATAAAATGGGGGTGGGTGCTCTGAAACGAGGCACGGCTTGTGGCGTCGCCTGTGTCAAGCAGCGTGCCATCGGCAAGGATAATCTTGGCCGACTTCAGCATCTTATCGCTATTGGCATGGGTGCCACAGTTCATGCCCGAAGCATTGTTCATCACAATGCCGCCCACCATGGCACTCTTTACTGAGGCTGGGTCGGGGCCAAACTTGCGGCCGAAGGGCTTCAGCAGGTCGTTTACGCGCTGGCCAATGATGCCGGGCTGCAAACGAATGGTCTTGCCCTCGTCTGATATCTCGTAGCGCTCCCAATGTTTTCCTGCCACAACCAGTACCGAGTCGCTGATCGACTGGCCCGAAAGGCTGGTGCCAGCGGCGCGAAAGGTTACGGGCAGATGATGACGACTGGCTGTTTGAAGGATGCGCGAAATTTCTTCCTCTGAGTCGGAGCGAATAACAACTTGGGGGATGAGGCGATAAAAACTGGCATCGGTTCCCCAAGCCAAACGTCTCAACTCGTCGGTATATACTCGGTTCTCAGGGATAAATGAACGTATCTCTTTCAGAAATGGATGATATTTGTTGTCCATTATTTATTGTATAGTTATGTTATAGTCAGAAAGCACTATTGTAGTGAGCTTTTATTGTCGTTGTTGAGCTGATTACTGTAGCGAAGCATCGCTTTTAACCACAGCATGCTATCAGTATGCAAAGGTACTATTTTTTATTGAAATGCTCAAAACTACAACCTATTTATAGACATTTTTTGATGCCGTTGGCCTATGACGTTATTGTTAAACGTATGATGCAAAATGGGCGAAAGTGATGCGCGGTGAATGTAAAACTGCATAAATATACAAAAAGGTAGGGAGGAAGATGAAAAATGTTATTTGCAAATATTTACAAAACATCTGTTAAAATAGTGATAGATTATAACTAAAAGCGGTGTGAATACTTTCACTTTTCAAAGTTGATACTTCTCGTTTGCAAAAGCATGGGTTTCACCTCCTAAAACCCATGGTTTCGCGTCCTAAAACCCAGCATATCACAGCCTGAAACCCATGCTTTCAAACTGTAATTTGATGGGTTTCACAATCCACTCTCCATGCTGTATATTTATGCAAGAAAATGAATAAATATACAGAACCACTTCGTGCCAATGTTCATCGCACCAAATCAACAGCCCCTCCCCCGCGCCGCCATTCGGCGGCTTCCCCCTCCCCGTTGGAGAGGGGAGTGAATAGCCTTGCAAACCATAGTAGGACGGTGGCCTCCGTGCCCCGTCCTCCAGCACCCAAATAAGTGTCTCCGTGCTCATATTTTGGCCGTAGGCGTCGAGCCAAACTAATATAATGTTTAATGTGTTGTCGACTTCTCTATCGTTTCAGCCCAAAGCGAAAACAAAAAGCGATACAGGCGTCTCACAACAGAGACATCTGTATCGCTTTTATCAATGATATTTATGGGGATTATAGAGCGGGTGCAGTCCCTTCATACGTACCATTTTTATACATATTATGATATACTGAACCATCTTTACCAATAACCGATGTGGCAATGCCGTTTAACTTGTGGTTGTGCCATTGTCCATGATAGCAGTCTCCGCTGTTAAAGTGAACATAAGCGCCCTGTCCTTCGCGAAACCTCATTTCACCGGTACCTATATAGGCATTTCTATTTGGATAAACCAGAATACCGAAACCGTAAGGTATGCCCTCTCGAAGGTCGCCTATATAAACGGTGCCATCAGAGTAGATGATCTCTCCAAAATGTGTATCTGCTGGTCTTGTACGAATGTAACTGAGGTCGGGTTCCTTTAAATCATAATAGACCTGATACTTATCTATCATTTTGTGTGAATTACTGTCGATAATATTGTCATTACTATATATTACGCCACAAATCGTTTTGTCAGGCTTAATCACAATGCCTGGCCCATCAAATTTTCCATCTTTCATATATAGATAGCTAAGATTGCCATTGGTACCCTCGCTAATGTGAAAGCCGTTTTGAATATCGTTTTTGAACATACCCAAAATACGCGTACCATCTTTCAAGCGTATATAGTTATAGCCATGCATATTGTCGTCTTTAAATTCACCAGCAATAGTATCGCCATCAGCTGTTATGAGAAGGCCACCACCATCTTTCTTGCTATCTTTAAATTTGCCTTCATAGGTGCTACCGTCGGCCTTGCGATATTTACCCCAACCATTTATTTTGCCTTTTTTCCATCTACCATAATATTCGTCACCGTTGGCATAGGTTAAAGTGCCATCCTGACAGGTGTCGTTCTTCCAATCACCCTCGTATGTGTCGCCATTTTTATATTTGCACGTTCCTCGGCCTGAGCGCTTATTGTTCGCCCAAACTCCAGTGTAAACATCACCGTTATCATATTTAAAGGTGCCATAGCCTTGGCGCACACCATCAACATTTACGCCTGAATAAATGCCATCAGCAAACCTAATGGTTCTTAATGCCGACGAGTTGTCGCTATGTCGCTGGGGGCGAGCCTTAGCGGGCTTATTGTCCTTATTGGGACTGCTATTTTTATTGGGATGATGCCCTTTATACTGGCACTCAGTAAGTTTTCTGCCACAGGTTCTGCAGCGTGGAGCAATTTTTTGCGCCCATGTTGAGGCCGAAAACATCAAGGCCGTAAGCGTAACTATAAAAACAGATTTTCGCATATCGTTGCTTCTTATTCTTTATTCGTGATAACACTGCAAAGGTCGTGATAAAAAATGAAAAACCAACCTCTTTTGCAAAATAATTTTATATGCTAACGCATTTTTAAGTAATCAGCTAATCAGCCTTATCAACCCCATTAGCCTTATCAGTCCCATTAGCCCTATCAGCCCCATCAGTTGTATCGGCCTTATTAGTCCCATTAGCCCCATTAGTCTTATCTGTCTTATCATCCTTCATCCCCCACGCTCGCGCGTAATAAAAACAATGTGTGCGCCCACAAAAGGCGGTGTAATATGTAAACAATTGTTAAAATCTACATAAATATTGCATTTTTCTTTGCTAAAGTCTTGCA
>OHKP01000816.1_pt1 | contig 15534 bp, 10 predicted proteins | sample 1568861 | NCBI WGS metagenome assembly OHKP01 (sample SAMEA3879524, study PRJEB24766) | human gut metagenome | biome: human-associated habitat; feature: feces | place: USA | collected 1985/1987 | reverse complement strand
CCCACCTGCGGATTTTTGCCTTGTCTGCAACAAAATTATGCTCGAAAATCAGCACACAATTCTTATGAAGACAGGTTTTAAATATTAGGAATACGTTTCTTTAAGAGCGATACCATCGGATTTGTGCTTGATACTACGTCCTTATATTCTTTTATTGCCTCTGATACTTTTGAACTGCGCTTATATGAATTTACAGATTCATAAACCTTATTAAATTTTTCCTTTGAATATGTTCCGCCCATATAATCGGTCATGCAGAGTTCATTTGACCCTCTAAGATATTGACTTTCAAATTTCATACCATCGATAAGCTTGGGGATATTTATTATATATCCCGGTACTATCTTTACCGAATCAGGATAAAGCGAGGCTATTTTAGTCATTTCTATCAAGAGATCATCCGAAAACTTCTCTTTGCACGGAATATATACTATCGGCGTCAGATACTCTTTGGCAAATTCAGCGAATTTATGCGGCGGTATCGTTATGTGTGCATACGGTACATCCTTTGTAGGTTCTTCATGCATTTTAAAGTTACTATCTCTATCATAAAGATCAAACGCCAATGCACCCGATACAAAGCTGTTTATATTTTCGGGATAAACAATGGGGGAACTGCCGATCGACTTTATCGTATCATTATACTGTTTGATAAGTGAATTCTTTATTTCCTCGGTATCGGTCACAACATCTATGCCCGATACATAATCACAATAATGTATAGAAAAACTAATTTCATTCGCATTGTCATAGTTCATATCATACTTGTAATAATGATGTATAAGCTCTGTTACACGGTCGTATATGTTGGTTTTTTTATTTATTGCGATCGTCGTATCAACATTACAGTATGCATTTTTGAATTTTGTTGCCGTTGATGCAATGCTGTTTTTGTTTACTCTTTCATAGCTCGATATATGTATAGAATAGCCATCTGAATTATACAACGTTGAGCGTTGATCCCTTTCATTTGCAAACAGTTTCAGGAATTTCGGCATATTGATCAGATAATAGGCTTTAAAATCATTTATGGGAGCAAGTCCGTCAACAACGGCTTCCACTATCTCCGAAGGAACCTTTTCCGATAAATATGTCAATGCGATCGGGGTCATATATTCTTTTTTGAATTTCTCAAAAAGACTTTTCGGAACACTTATTGAAATACGTGCCGCATCTCCCTTAAATGGAAGCATCATGTTCTCCCTTGAACAAAGACAGCCGGACGTCATTGTTTTTATATCCCTGCAATAATAAATATTATTTACCTTCGGGTCATTCAATAATTCCGTCTTTTCCGCCATAAAATCGTTGTACTGTTTTTCCAACGCATCCATCACATCAGATGAATTTGTATATCCCGTGTCGCTCCAGTTTACAAAATAAGCAGTAAAAGATACTTCGGGAATATTATTCAAAATAGCCCAGAGAGTTCCACTTTGGTTATTTTGCTGTTCATACATTTTTTCCATCTCATCATGCTGTCTGTCAACTTTATTATGCAAAAATGCAATAAATTTTTCTATTTTCGGGTCAGTATCTGACTTGGTCTCAGACTCCGTTTCGGAACTGCTTTCTTCATCATCCGAAATCTGAACTTCTTCATTCTTTTTGACCATTTTTTCAGCAGTCTTATCCGAAAAAGTGCATTTTTCAACAACAATACCATACTCCGAAAGATCGATCGTTTCATTCTTGGTGGAAATAGTCAGCTCGGGAGAATTTACACCTATGTATTTTTTATTCTTCACGCTCAAAGGTATACGGAACTTTTCACCGCAAAGATAAATGACATCAATATCTTCATCAAGCAGATCGCCAAGCTCCTCCTGCGAAAATGCAACATCATCAACATTTTCTATCACTTCATCATCGCTTGTAATGCTGCGCAGCTTTTCAAGACGCTCTTTGCGCTTTTCGATCGCCTCGATATCAACATTATCTTCATTCTCAATATCAAAAATACGGCAAAGCTTTCCCGCAAGCAAGCTTTTATCGGTCTCCGATGAAAGCTCCTCCACCTGCTCCGCTTCTTCTTCGTAAAATCTGTCATTGAGCCATGTCAGAAGCTTTCCGTTAAGGAAATATTCGGTCACCTTTTCGATATTGAAATTATCCTTTAATTCGTCTATGTCCCTTACAAGAACATCATTTCCCATATCAAGAGGAAATTTTACCTTTTTGACCGCCATACCTACACCTCACATATTATGAAAAAAGTGAAAAGAATTCTTTTACACCGTTTTTTAATTTGTTGACAGCTCCGGAAAAAAGATTTCTCGCCGCTGTGCATACTTTGTTTACACCGACCTTGATAAAATCCTTTACCTCGGTCGTGCAGAGATATTTTATTCCCTTGCCTATCTTTTCACCTATTTCTCCGCCAAATAACGGGTTAAAAAATGTTCCGATAGCCTTACCTATCTTGTCGGCATGATCCGCAACATAATCAACAGCCCTCGCGACAACATTTCTTTGTACCTGATCTGCCGCTTCAAGAGCCGTTATCTCTCCCGTCGCAGCCTTGAAGCATACCTTGATGTCCTCAACCGCACCGACAGCCATACTGGTTATCTCCTCGGTGGAGGTGTCTTCGGGGAGAACTGTTTCAAGCCAGCCTTTTTTCTGTGCGATCCTCGTTGCACCTGCCGCCGCGCATTTTAAACCCATATCGGCAGCCGAGTTTATTGCCGAGCCTATCACATCTGCGCCAACAAGCTCCGTACCCTCCTCCATGCTGCGCTCTATGGACTCATCAACACTTGTTACAGCGGAACGCAAAGCAACTGCTCCCGCCTTTTTCACAACATCGGATGCCATTTGCAGAAGCGAGAAGTTGTCCCAGGCATCATCGGGCATCTCCTGCATAAGCTCATCGGAATTTGCTCCGCAAAAACCGTTGTACATCTGCGTGAGGACCTTTCCCTTTTCGGCAACGGTCAGACCATCAGTGCGCTCATTGAATTCGGTATTGAACCATTCCTCCGCACTCACATTTTCCTTTGCCGCATTCTGAGCCGATGCAATGCAGTCATTCACCCTCTTTACAGTCGCAATGATAGTTCCGCTCGTGCTTTGCGCCTCGTCCGAAGACATCTCGGGCAGATGCTTCGTCATCTCATCGCTGAGCCAGTCCTGCATATTATCGGGGTCTCTTTCTTCACTGAAATAATCTCCCACAAAATCGGAAACTATTCCGCTGAGTGTATTTTTTTCCATATAAATCTCTCCTTATGTGGCATTTTTCAGCTTACGCTTTGTGTATTCGTCCTTCATCTTTTCAAGATCATCTTTCATTATTTCCGAAAGTGATGTCGTGTTCTTTATAGCATCGGAAATATACTCCGTGGTGATATGATCTTCGCCGTCGCAAAAAGCATTTTCTATCCCGTCACGGACAACGCCCTCAATATCCGCTCCGCTGTATCCGTCGGTCATATTTACAAGCTTTGAAATGTCTATGTTCGCAAGATCCTTCGGTCTGCGCTTTTTGATGTGAACTTCAAATATCTTTCTTCTCTCTGCAGGATTTGGGAGATCAACGAAGAATATCTCGTCAAAACGTCCCTTTCGCAGAAGCTCCGGCGGCATTTTTGTAATATCATTAGCCGTTGCAAGTACGAACGCAGGACTTGTCTTTTCCTGCATCCATGTGAGGAATGTGCCGAAAAGACGGGTAGTGACTTCGTTTCCGTTTTGACTTCCGATGCCTGCAAACGCCTTTTCAAGCTCATCTATCCAAAGTACGCACGGCGCAATAGCCTCGGCAAGCCTTATCGCCTGACGCATATTGCTCTCGGATTCTCCCACATATTTTCCCATGAGCCTGCCCATATCAAGACGAAGCAATGGCACCTCAAACAGCGACGCCGCCGCCTTTGCCGACAAGGATTTTCCGCAGCCGGGAACACCTGCGATAAGCAAGCCTTTCGGCATATTCACGCCGAATTCTTCCGCCTTGTTGATGTTGTTGAAAACCTTGCTTTTCCTTTTGAGCCATTCCTTGAGATTTTCCAATCCGCCGATGTCATCGATCTTCTCTTTGAGCGGTATCATTTCAAGAATACCCGATTTCATTATCATCTGCTGCTTCTGCTCAAAAATGAACTGCAGGTCTTTCTTGGTGATATCACCATTGGTCGAAACCGCCAAAGCAAGTATCTGATTGACCTCCATTTCGGTCAGTCCTTTTAACGCTACCGCAAGCTGCTCAATAAGGTCGGGGGCAACGGGAGGAAGCTCATTTTCGGCAGTGAAATCATTGATTATGCGCCTTATCTCCCTGTCGTCAATGTATTCCTGCTCAATGACGGTGATAAACTTTTCAAGGCTTTTCGGTATCGTCAGAACGGGCGATACCATTACAACTGTACATTCTACCCCCGAGGTTATCTTTAACGCCAGCCGCTTTAGCTGCGCAATAGTCTGCGGATCGGAAAGCTCATCGTTCATATCCTTTATAACGATCATCTTTCTGTTAAGGTCGTCAAGCTGTAAAATTTCAAGTGCCTCGCACAATGACATCTTCTTTGTGCCTTTGCGAACTTTTTTCGCAAAATCGCATACACCGACAGCCCCGTTCCATTCAATGACGGAAATGCGTGCAGTTTTCGCTATTTTGGTAATAAATCTGTCAACCTTTTCTTCTTCATAGGTTTCAACAAAGATGATCGGATATCCCGCATCACGGTATTGTATAAGCTTGCTTTCCAAACTCATTTTTATCACAGCTCCTTACTTTAAGTAGTCCATATTTACTATGCTCTCTATAAGCTCACCGAAGCCGTCTTCATTGAGAGTACTTTCCTCATAGAGTGAATATGTTGTTTCCATATCCGTTAACCAAACCGTATATCTTGAACCATCTCTGGAGATATATCCAAAGTCTTCATATTTTATGAGCGGTGTTGATGCATTGAGCGTCATAGAGGAATCATAAACGGCAAATCCCTCTGTTGTGAATACGATACCGCTTTTTCCTTTGCACTCTCCCGCAAACAAAGCTAAATTTTTATCGTATGCCGCAACGATGTCCGCTGTTTTGTTCAACCCCTGAACCCTGCTCTTTATGTTGTTTTTGGCATCGCCCGAGATCTGACTTCCGTAGTACCAAGTATACACTTTCAATCCCGTCTTGTAAGAATTGTTCTTCAAATATTTTGCCAGACGGCTGCGCTTTTCTTTATCGGTAAAAACAGTCTGACCCGAATAATAATTGAGCTTGCAGTCTGACGGAAGTTCCTTTTCGAAAATCGAGAAATCCTGTCTGTAACTGAGTGGAAGATTCAATTCTCTTATCGTGTCATCATCTGACGGGAGATATGAAAATTCATCATACGGAACACTTTCGGGTATCGTCAGAGATGTTATTGGGACCAAACTGCTCACTCTTACCGACTTAATGCCATCTGGTATCTCTATCGAGTGAAGCTCTGAACAGCCGTCGAACCAGCCAAGATCAACTTCTTCAAGCTTGCTTGACAGCTTTACACTCTCCAATCCCACGCAGTCTTCAAATGCCGACATTTCTATTTTAACAACACTGTCGGGAAGCACGAGCGACTTCAAGCTTTCACATTCATAAAATGCCCAGCTTCCTATCTCAGTTAGTCCATATTCAAAATTTATCTCCGATAAACCGCTGCATCCCGAAAAAGCGGAATCCTTTATCACAGTCACTCCCGAAGGAATATCGACCCTCTCCAGGCTGCTGCAATCCTCAAATGCGGATTCTCCGATCTCCGTTATGCTGTCGGGAATATTTATCTCTGTTAACTTGCCGCATTTTGAAAAAACATTATCCTCGATCACAGTGACTCCATTGGGAATATTCACGCTTTCCAGACTTGCACAGCCGTCAAAAGCAGCACAACCGATCTCCGTAACATTATCGGGAACAACGATGCTTTTTATCTTCCTGCAATCTCCGAAAGCACCGCTCTCTATGACCGTAACATTCTGAGGAATAACTATCTCTTCAAGGCTCTCGCAAAAATCGAACGCACAGGAACCGATCGAGGTCACGCTATCAGGTATTTTTATCGTTTTCAGATGTCTGAAACCTCTGAATGCACAGTCGCCGATCCTCGTCACACCCTCGGGAATGACTATCCCCGTGACCTTCTCGCTGTTGAGCTCCTTGTATGGACGGTTATCGGCCTTGAATGCTTCTTCCCCGTCATAGTCCTCATCTTCGGTATCATAAATTATTTCATCGATATCATCGTGATCGGTTTCAACATCTCCGCGCTCGACCTCAACAACACCCTCGCAGGCAGTTTTCATCTTTGCCTGAGTTTTCTCTGAAAAATCACAATTTTCGACAACTATACCGCATTTTTTCAGATCGATCCTGTCACTCTTGGTTGAAATATCAACGACAGGCGTGTTGATGCCTATGTACTTTTTATTGTGAACGCTGAAAGGAATACGGAATTTCTCGCCGCAAAGATATATTACCTCTGCGTCCTCGTCCAGAAGATCGCCCAGCTCCTCCTGCGAAAATGCAACATAGTCAACATTGCTCAATATCGCATCATCGCTTGTTACGGAACGAAGCTTTTCAAGACGTTCACGGCGGCGCTCCAAAGCTTCAACATCGATACTGTCTTTCGTTTCAATACCGAAAATACCGCAGAGCTTTTCAGACAGCAGGGACTTGTCCGCCTCCGAAGAAAGAGCCTCGACCTGCTCCGCCTCCTCATCGTAATATCTGTCGTTGAGCCAGACAAGCAGCTTTCCGTTTAGAAAATATTCAGTTACTTTTTCCGCATTGAAATTTTCTTTCAGTTCATCGATATTTCTTACTAAAACACCATTGCCCATATCAAGTGGGAATTTTACTCTCGGCGGCATAATAACAGCTCCTTTGAAATTTTATTTTTTTGATGCGGACGAGATCGCCTTGCCTATCCAATACACTATGAACACTATCACGGCGGATTTCAGTAAAGTCTTGAAAACCTCCCACAGACCAAATTTTAAAGTACAGACAACAAGTGCGATCATCAGAACTATCACGCCCAATACTATAGGTCGCCTCTAAAAACCACCGGCTAAAGCCTTAGCACCTCATCTGCTTGCAGATTTTCCGTCATCTTGCACATAAATTTCTTGACATACGACATGTATGCAAATTCTTGCTTTGCAATAACTGCGAAATTTCTATACAATCTGACGAAAAATCTGACTGCGCATCTGAGGCACTATGGTTTTTAGAGGTGACCTATAGTTTTATTGGTGTTTAGTATAAAATATAAAATCGCCCTGCAAACGATGTATCAAAGCCGTTTGCAGGGCGGTTTATGTTTGTATATATTATAAATATTTGATAAGCTCGTCTCTCACACCGTCAAGCCTTGCATCGGAAATACCGAAATCCATTTTCTTGTAGTTCCAAGCCGCACGGCCGATGCCAAGCTGCTCGAATGCTTCGTGTATAGCCTTGAACCATTTTACCGTGTCCTCGGGCGAGGCAAGGTCAATAACTCCGTATTCTCCGCAGTAAAGGATCGTTCCGTTAGCCTTTGCAGCCTCGTAAGCACGACTGAATCTTCCGATAAAATATTCGGGAGTTATCGCAGGCTCGCTGTCCTCAATATTCATTCTGAACGAGGTGTCCATACCGTCCACCCAGTATGCGCCCTGATGCGTGAATTTGAGCGGATCATAGCAATGAAAATTGTAGATCACCTTGTCATCATAAGGAGCGTCAAGGTCGGGAACAGCATCGGGACTGTTGTTCCAGTAACCGCCGACAAGAATGTAGGTGTCCGGAGCAATTTTGCGTATTCTCTCAATAGTGCTGCGGATAAGCCTGTTCCATTTTTCGCTGAAGCTTTGGTCGGTGACTTCGTTGAGAAGTTCAAATGCGATAGTTCCGTCACTTACAGCATAACGCTCCGCAATTCTGTCCCAAAGCTTCATAAAGCGTTCCTGAAGCGGCTCGCTGTCGAAGAAACCGAACTCGCCCTCACCCTTGTCGAAGGAATAGCCTGCCGTCTTGTGAAGATCAAGGATAATATTAAGTCCTGCCGCCTTGCACCACTTTACTGCATTGTCAATGTAACCAAAACCGTTATCGGTGGGAGAACCGTTTTCATCTTCAAGGAGGTTATAGTCGATAGGAAGACGGATGTGATCTATGCCCCACGATGCAGCCGTTTTTACATCTTCTTCAGAGATAAATGTATCATAATGTTCCTTGGTGTGAACGCACTGCGAAAGCCAGCCGCCAAAGTCAACACCTTTTTTATAGCCTTTGAATCCTGTCATAAAATACCTTTCCTTTTAGAAATTTGCTTCGATCTTTTTGTTGAGTTCGTCAACAGTTTCCTGACAAAGCGTTGCAATTTCTTCTCTCTTTACTGCCCAGTCCGTACCGTTGAATGATGCCTGCTTGATAGCATCGTCAATGATGTTTGCCTGCTCGGTAGGAAGTCCCATGTGAATGCTTGCAACAGGGTTTGCGTCGGTCATTTCTCTTACCTTGTGCCACATATCTATCATTTCATCTGTCCAGCCGTAGTCCTCACGGTACTGCTTTTCTGTGATAGCAAGCGCACTTTCGTCCTGCTCTGCGATGAGCTTGCACTTGATGAATGCAGCAGCACCCTCGGGGTTAGGCGCACCCTTGCAAAGTGCATAAGCGTCCATATTTGCAGGAAGATAGTATTTGTCAGCCTCGGGGTCTTTCGGCATCGGAACGAACATTATCTCGCCCTGCTCACCGAACTTGGAAAGATCAGCCTCCCAAAGTGCCCATGTTGCGCAAGGCCAGAAAAGTGTCTTGCCCTCGCTGATTCTGAAAGGCTGTTCTGTCCAGTTGAATTCAGCCTTCGGAAGTGGGAGATCGTCTTTTTTGAGATTGTACATAAAGTTTTCCGCACGCTCAACAGCAGCACTCGAAATGTTGTTTACGACCTTGCCGTTCTCCATGCTGATAGGTGCAGTTCCCGTTGTGAGAATAAACTGCGTTTCAAAATACCAGCTGTCGTATGCGAATTTGTCCTCTTCACGGTCGCAGTAGTCAAGGCACATCTGTCTGAATGTGTCCCAAGTCCAGTTGTCCTCTTCAAGAAGCTCAACAGGATCGGCAAGACCGTTTTCTTCGATAGTCTTTTTGTTGTAGATCATTACACACTTTGAATCGGTAGCAACGGGTGCAACGTAATGCTTTCCGCCGATAGTGTGAAGCTCCGCAAGCTTTTTGCAGCCGTCCGACCAGAGATCGCTGTCAAAATCAAGATAATCATCAAAAGGTTCAAACATTCCGTCAATTACCTTGCTCGGGAATGTATCGAATTCCTGCGCAGGGAAAAGGTCGGGCGAAGAGCCGCCGAGAACATTCGTTGAAAGATCGTTGTATCGGTTATCCCAAGTGGTCGGTATCCATTCAACCTTTCCTCCGTACTTGGACTCAAAAAGTTCAAGTGCAAACATCTTCGGCTTTCCAAGGTCGGGGTTGATGTCATAAGTCGCAAGCCACTTGATAGTTCCGTTTTCAAGCTTTTCATCTTCGCCGATGTCAACTTCGTTAACAGCAGCCTTGTCCTCTTCGTCAAGCTCCTTTGGCGCGGTCGTTGCCGTTGTTTCGACAGGTGTTGATGAATTTCCGCAGGCGGTCATTGAACCGATAAGTGCAATTGCGGCTGTAAAGGCAAGTACCCTCTTAAAATTTTTCATAATCTTTTTCTCCTTTTTTAATTAACGGTGTCACGATTTACTGTACCTATAATTTAACATATCGCAAAGGATAAAAATATCATTTTTTTGCTTTTTGTATCAAAATTATGTTGCTTTTTTAATCAAAATAATATATAATAGAATCAAAGAGGTGAATCAATATGTCGGAATATGAAAAGGAGCTTTCCTATAAAGCATTTCTGAACCGAGAGTATGAGTTCAGACATTCGCCGTTTGAAAAGGAATTTGAATTTTATGACTGCGTTAAGAAAGGCGATGTCAGCGCAGTTGAAAAGGTTATGACACCGCTCGGCGGAAACGGCGCAGGTGTGCTTTCCGAAGACCCGCTTCGCAACCTTAAATATCATTTTATCGTAACTATAGCGCTTATAACACGCTTCTGCGTCGAGGGCGGAATGGAAATGGAAACCGCCTATACCCTCAGCGACCTCTATATAATGAAAGCGGATAAGTGTTCGACCGAAGCAGAGCTTCACAAGCTCCATAAAGAAGCCGTTATCGAGTTCACCAAACTTATGAACAAGCTTGCCCACGTAAATATCTATTCCAAACCCGTTATAATGACAATGGACTATATCTATGACAACCTCCACTCAAAAATAAGCGAAAACGACATTGCCGATCATGTTTCTTTGAGTACTTCCTATCTGTCACGGCTTTTTAAAAGCGAGGTCGGCGTGACAATATCAGCTTATATCGCAATAAAGCGTGTCGAAACTGCGCAGAATATGCTCAAATACTCCGATTTCTCGTCAGCAGATATCGCAAACTACCTCGCTTTTACTTCGCACAGCCACTTTATAAGCGCTTTCCGAAAATATACCGGAATGACCCCGAATGAGTTCCGAAAAAAATATTACCGTGACAATTGGGGCGATAATACTCATAAAAGAGCAAAAAAATGATATTTACAGCAGATTTTTGATATATAGAAATGTGAATCCCTACTATAATATAGAAAATTCAGAAAAAACAGCGAAAGGAACTTCACCTATGAAAAATATCGTAAAAAAAATCAAAACAGCCGCAATTTTTATCACCTGCACAGTAATGTTATGCTCCTGCGCAACTTCAAACATCGCTTCGGAAAAGCCACAAGAGGAAAACATCTCAAACGTGACCTTTGAAAACGGCAGTTCTTCGCTCTTTGAGTGCTCGGATGGCTGGACGAACGGAAATATGTTCAACGTCACCTGGCGTGCCGAAAACTGTACCTTTGAGAACGGCGTAATGGGTCTTACCATTGATAAGGACAGCAAAGCCGGAACAGTTCCGTATTCGGGTGCAGAATACCGCTCCAAGGACTTTTACGGCTATGGCAGATACGAAGTCAGAATGAAAGCAATAAAAAATGACGGTGTTGTTTCCTCATTTTTCACCTATACAGGTCCGTCCGACAATAACCCTTGGGACGAGATAGATATTGAAATTCTCGGCAAGGACACAACGAAAGTCCAGTTCAATTACTTCACCGACAGCAAGGGAAATCACGAGTATCTTTATGACCTTGGCTTTGACGCTTCCGAGGATTTTCACGATTATGCCTTTGAGTGGCATAAGGATAAGATAGTGTGGTTCGTTGACGGAAAGGAAGCCTATACCGCAACGGAAAATATACCCGTTACCCCGAGCAAAATTATGATGAACGCATGGTGCGGAACGGGCGTTGACAGCTGGCTTAATGCTTTTGATGACAGTCATATGCCTCTTACCGCAGAATACAAGTCAATTTCCTTCGTTCCTTTTGACGAATGAGATTTGCTAAATTATATGAAACCGCCGTTTTCCTATACATTGGGAACGGCGGTTTTGTTATGTAAAAAAATGAATAATAATTCGCATATACTATTTCGGATGTTGTGCATATTTTTTTATCAATATTACAAAACAATTTATTGCATATTCCCAAATACAACAAAATTCTGACAAAGAAATCAAAATACTGATATTGTTTTTCGTAAAATAAAGGTATATTAAAAATACAAACCCAAAGGCAGTGTGATTGAAAAATAAAACAGAGGGGGTGTAAAGTTAATGATGATATACCGCATCAATATTCCTGACAGCATTATCCTCAAGCTTTAAATCATAAGCAGACATACGATTATTTGGCGTAGTTTTATTTAAGGTCACCTCTAAAAACCATAGTGCCTCAGATGCGCAGTCAGATTTTTCGTCAGATTGTATAGAAATTTCGCAGGCATACTGTCGTATGTCAAGAAATTTATGTGCAAGATGACGGAAAATCTGCAAGCAGATGAGGTGCTAAGGCTTTAGCCGGTGGTTTTTAGAGGTGACCTTAATAAGAAAGGTTGTATTAAAATGAAAAAGTTTTTCATCAGGCTCATTGCAGCGGCATCGGCTGCAGCAATATGTATCACATCTGTAAGTGCATACTCAGCTCAGTTTGACGGCGAATATTTCGGTGAAGGCTTTGATGCTTATGATACAGATAAAATGCAGATCGCAGACGGCTGGTCAAACGGCGGAATGTTTGACTGTACCTGGAGCTCTGCAAATGTCGGCTTTTCGGACGGCAAGCTGAACCTCTCAATTTACGGAAACGGTTGGAGCGGATATACAGGCGGTGAATGCCGAACCAATCAGACCTTCGGTTACGGAATGTATGATGTAAGTATGAAGCCTGCCAAAAACGATGGTATTGTAAGTTCATTTTTTACATATACAGGACCCACCGATGGCACGGTATGGGACGAGATAGATATTGAATTTCTCGGCAAGGATACCACAAAGGTACAGTTCAATTACTATACAAACGGCGTTGGAAATCACGAATATCTTTATGATCTGGGCTTTGATGCCTCGGAAGGTTTCCACCATTACGGTTTTTACTGGGGCGAGAGCAGTATTACCTGGTATGTTGATGAAAAGCCTGTATATACTGCCACGAAAGATATTCCCTCAACTCCCGGAAAAATCATGATGAATATATGGAACGGTACAGGCGTTGATAGCTGGCTGAACAGATACAACGGGGTCGCACCCCTTACTGCTCAGTATGACTGGATATCCTATACAAAGCCCTCCGCCGGCCCCGCTGAACCTTCTGTTCCCTCGGAGCCGTCTGCGCCTTCCTCCTATGGACAGTTTGACAGCAATCAGCTTTATATGCTTCGTTCCAAGAACAGCGGCAAGGCACTGGACCTTTACTGGGGCTCACCCGATAACGGTGCAAATGTGCTTCAGTACACCTATAACGGATATAACAATCAGAAATGGTACCTTAAAAAGCTTGATAACGGATATTATGTGATCGAAAATTATGCCAGCGGAAAGGTGCTGGATGTTGAAGGAGTTTCCTGCAACAACGGAGCAAACGTTCAGCAGTGGCAGTACGGCGGCGGAGCAAATCAGGAATGGAGCATTATCCGTGTAGATGACTGCTGGAAGATCATTAACAGAAACAGCGGAAAGGCTCTTGATGTTTCTGGTATCTCCTCAGAAGATAACGCCAATATAATCCAGTGGGATTACAACGGACAGGCAAATCAGCTTTGGGAGATCATTCCCGTTTAACATTGTTCTACGCGATATCCCCCTGCAAGATCTGCGGGGGGATCCGTTATTTCACACCACCGTTTTCCGTCATTTATACGCAAAAGTTGATTGACATAATTTTAGGGATATGGTATAATAAAGTAATAATATACCAATTTTAAAAATCCTTTTGCTTTTTAAATTATGAGGCGATGAACATGATAGGAAAATATAAGATAGCTGCCTTTTGTACCTGTCGTATCCAGGACAGTGAATGTTTTGAACTGATTCACGAACTGGACGGGCAGCTGGGTAATATCGGCTGCCGTTTATTTGTATATAACTGCATTTCAAGACCTGACAAAAACAGCAGTGCAGAAACAGCTGTTTTTGATCTGATTGACCCCTCCTTCTGCGATGTGGTTATTATTCAGTCTGATCGTTTCGGGAATTATGACTTCTGCAAAGCTTTAGCGCAGAAATACAGAGAAATGGGGCTTCCGATAATATCTCTGGGAGAAAATATCTCTGACTGTATCAATTTTGAGTATCGTCGAGGTGACGGTTTTGCTGATATCGTTTCCCATATGGTAAAGTACCACGGGTACACAAATATTCACATGATAGCGGGAGTCAAAGGTGAATATTATTCTGATGAACGTATCAAGGCTTTCAGGAATGTGCTTTCCGAAAATAATATCCCGTTTGACGACAGTATGGTAAGCTACGGCGATTACTGGTCGGTGCCTGCCATTGACGCTGTCAAAAAACTGATAAAAGAAAACAGGCTCCCGAGAGCTATTGTATGCGCCAACGATCATATGGCAGTTGCGGTTACAAACTATCTTCAGTATCAAGGCATTTCTGTACCGGACGATGTTGCGATTACGGGATATGACGGAATTGAAACAATATACAGCGCAGACCCCACTGTTTCGTCCTCAGGCATCTATCCTCTGACCAATGCTAAAGAAATATGCCATGCAGTAAATACAATTTTTTCAGAAGGATATGCGGCAAAAAATATCCCTATTTTTCCTGAACTGATAATCAACGAATCCTGCGGCTGCAAAAGTGAAAAACACAGAATGAAGTTCAATTCTTCAGTTCCGTATAACGAGCTTATGAATAAGTTTTACCGCTTTCAGGATGAAAATATCATTCTCTCAAACGTCAGCGAACGCATACAGCAATGTAAAAGCTTTGCGGATATCGCCGATGAAATGCATAAAGACGATCTTATGTATGCAATGACCTGTGTTATCAAAAGTGAATGTATAGATGAATCGGTAAATCCTGAGGAAAAGATCCAAATGCGCTTTAGAAACAAAATGTTCGTTCTCTATGACAGCGACGATATTGACCGGAAGAAGAGTGTTGGAGAAAAATTCATTCCTTATAATATGGACGGAAGAGATATTATCCCGAATATGAACGGCTTTATCGGACGCTGCTTAATTTTTACCGCACTCAGCTATCTGGGTGTACCGATGGGATACACCTGTTATCATTTTTCAAGCTATATACCCAGCAATTACTACAAGATTCCGCAGACAGTCAATATGCTGAACAATGCTCTTGGGGGACTGAGAAACCTTCGTCACCAGCATTATCTTCTTAACAAGGTCGATGAGATATCAAGGATCGACGCTCTGACAGGGCTTTTCAACCGACACGGCTTCCTTATCGAGTATGAAAACATACTTCGTGGTCTGGGCAGCAATTCACTGGCAGTGATTATGTGCGATCTTGACGGTTTGAAAGCCATAAACGACAAGTACGGTCACGATAACGGCGATTTTGCCATAAAAAATACGGCACAGGCTTTAAAAAGAGTTTGTCCGCCAAATGCTGCCTGCACACGCTTCGGCGGCGATGAGATAATGGCTGTATTTCCCTGCTGCGGTACTGAAAATAACATAAGAGGTATGCTATATAAAGAGCTTGACTGCGTAAACGAACGCTCGGGAAAGCCTTATAAAATAGCTGCAAGCGTTGGAATCTACATAACCCAAAACGGTGAAAAGCCGAGCTTTGATGAGCTTATCCGATATTCCGACAAGCTTATGTATGAAGAAAAAAATCGTAGAAAAACACTTAGGACAAATTAAATCAGTATCCCGATACGGAAATTTTCGTATCGGGATTTTTGTGCGAAAATTTGATACTAATACTAAACACCAATAAAATACAGGAAAAGATTCGCGCCGAAATCCAATATATCCAAGATTGTCGGCTTGATTTTTTCTAATTTTTAAATGGTGTTTAGTATAAATAACTATATCACACTCAAATCCGAAAAAGGTATGCTGTCAGCTAACTCCCGCTCCTGCA
>OHKP01000800.1_pt1 | contig 15914 bp, 7 predicted proteins | sample 1568861 | NCBI WGS metagenome assembly OHKP01 (sample SAMEA3879524, study PRJEB24766) | human gut metagenome | biome: human-associated habitat; feature: feces | place: USA | collected 1985/1987 | reverse complement strand
TCAGGTACTAAAGGATTATCTGGCATCTGTGTAACATATGTTTGACAAACCTACAAAGAAAATAAAGGCCAAAAAACTGACATACGGATCAGGCATCTTTTCTTCCGAAAATATGATGATCCGTATGTCAGTTTTTGTACTTATTTATGTAGGGTTGTATTATTTCACATAAACCTTCTTAACTGTACTCCAGCCAGAGTAATAATAACGTGTTTCATAATTATGATTTACTCTTACATTCCGTGTTTTATAAGCACGTATACGAACATAATAAGTTCCTTTTTTTAATCCATATGCGCTTACATCCCCACTATTACCATAAGAAAATGATTTCTTTCCTTTTTTAAACTTCTTATCTCTTGCAACCTGGATCTGGTAACCCTGCATATCTGAATTTCTTTTAAATGTAGCTGTAATTCTTTTTCCAGTATCCTTTACTTTTTTAATCTTAACAGTTGGCATTACTTTTGAAGAAGTCTTAAAGGAATAAATACCTGTCCCACTCGTTCTCTCAAAAGTAATATAATATGTTCCTTTTGGCAGGAAATATTTATATTTATGAGTACCGGCTGTAATATTATACTCTCCAATAGTTACATCTCCCGCAGTATTTTTTATAGTAATATCCATCTGCTTTATCTTGCTGGATAATGTCAGATTCAGATATGAATTCTTTGATACTTTCACTTTATAGATATCAACCTTATCGCCGCAAGCCAATTGAGCCTTGATTTTATTCCCAATCTTATAAGGAGTTGCCATTCCAAGCTCATTATTCTTTGCCATAGAATGTTCTGACTTTGTTTCTCCTGCTGACTTGAATGATGGCACAAATGAGAACGATGCTCCTGTTCCTGTTCCCCAATGTCCTACTATCTCCAAAGTATAATTTCCAGCTAACAAATCAATCCATACGTTCGTCTTGCCTTCTGAAACTCTGGTAGAACCTACTACCGATCCACTCTCATCCAGGAAATTCATCTCCTCAATCTTTGTCCATGCACATTCACTTACAGAATCCACATTAAATGCAAGCGTTACCCGACCAGACTGTTTCAACGAAAAATTATAACTGTAATATTCCCCTCTGTATGTGATCACTCCGCTATACGCACTGTCCCACGTCAGATTTGATCCCTCTGTTGTTCCTGCTGCAGATGCCTTCTGCACTGGCATCACTAACATTACGAATGCTGCTGCCAGCATTACAATTAACCCTTTCCATAAGCTCTTGTTTTTCATCATTCTTCTTCTCCTTTTCATTTTTTTGATGTTTTTATATTACAACAAATATTTACAGCTGCAAGAGAAATATTTTATTTTCCTGCCTTCTAATAAGTAAGACAGGGCGAAGTTGAAAAAGGTTTTATAATTTTTAAAATTTTTTCAAAAAACGCCGTCTGTGATATTTTTACCACAAACGGCGTCCTTTGCTTTTACTGTTATTTTGTTACTTTGTTACCTTAACCTTGGAAGATAAGCCTTTACTCTTAAACAACTTCTGATAAGAAGAAACCTTCTTCTTTGGTACTTTAATCGTAGTAACCTTTGTGATGCCCTTAAATGCATTCTTGGAAAGCTTCTTTGATGTAATCTTTGAAGATTTGATCGTAATTGTCTTCAGCTTCTTACATCCGCTAAATGCCTGATCACCAATCTTCGTTGTCTTCGCCGGAAGCGTAATACCGGTAAGAACCTTACAGCCCTTAAATGCATATGCTCCGATCTCCGTTACATTCTTGCCAATTGTGATAGTTTTAAGTTTTGCAGCTCCGCTGAAAGCATTCTTGGAAATCTTACTAACATTGCTTCCGATTGTAACCTTTGTTACCTTCTTATTATTCTTGAAAGCACCCTCTGCGATCTGTGTTACTTTGTATTTCGTACCTCTGATCTTCACGGTTGCCGGAATGCTGACAGTCTTAGCCTTTTTATTTACAGGTGCTTTATATGCAACTGTTTTCTTGGATGTGCTTATAACCTGAACCTTTGCAGCTTTACTGTCATCTGTAATCACATCACCATTTTTGACCGGTTTTACTGTCGGTTTTTCCGGTGTCGTTGGGGTCACCGGTGTTGGATTCGTCGGTGCCGGTTCTACCGGTGTCGGCTCCTCAAGTTTTGCAATCGACTCTGTCTTTGTCTTTTTGCAGACGCTGCAGGTATATGTCTTTACACCCTCTGTCTTTGTAGTCGGCTGTGTCGTAACCTGTCCTTCATCCCATTTATGTCCGGTTGCCTTCAGTTCTTCTGTATCCACAATCTCATTACACTCGGTACATCTATATGTGATAGAACCATTTTTCTCACAGGTTGGCTCAACTCGTGTTCCATTATCTTTGATATGTTGCGTATGTGGTGCCTTAACCTTGATTATTACCACATATTCATCAGATGTATATGCTCTTTCTTCTGTATAGGATGTTACTGTAATTGTAGTCTCACCGCATCCCGTTATAGTAACTTTACCGGTCTCATCTACAGCAGCAACCTCCGGATCAGCCGAAACATACCGTAATGCAGAGAGCTTGGATTCAAGCGCTGTATCCTTTAAAGCCACATCCAGTGTAAATGCGCTATCGCCAAATACCTTCTCATAAGTCTCCGTACCGGTTAATTCAAGTCTGGTAGTCGGAAGAACCGTTACCGCAATCCTCTTTGTTGTAGCACCCTTACCTGTACTTGCAGTGATAATGGTCGATCCCTTGCCTAACGCAGAAATGGTAATTCCATCACAAGCAGCTATCTCTTCGCCGCCTTCTGCGACCTTATAGTCAATAACATCTGTTGATCCATCGTTAAGTTTGGCATCAATCCAGATCTTCTCACCCTTATAAAGCGTCACCTTATATTCACCGGCTGATGCATCCCACGCAAAATCATCAGAATCGGATGTGATCGTAATACTGGTTCCCTTTACATACTTTGTTAATGTAACATTTATCGAATGTGATAATTCAGAATCTGCATAGTAGTTTACTGCACTATCCTTAATTGTTACATTAACAGCGATTTCTGCTGTTCCTGCCTTTGAATAGGATGTATCATAAGCAGTCGTGATAACTCCGTTTGATACATTTGCCACGATATTTGACTGATCGGATATCTTCTTATAAGATACAGTATATTCATCTGCTGCAAGGCCTTCGATCTCGCCAAATTCTATCTGAAGCTCATGCTTCACATCATTCTGAACTGTAAATTCATTTGATCTTACAAGTGCATCTATATTCTTAAGCTTCGCTTTTGCAATTGTAAATGTTTCTTCCTTACTGTTTGTAGTATGAATACCATCACCCTTGATCGTAAGTCTACCGGTACCGGCATTCACATTCTCACCATACTCTACCGTATACTGATCGTCCGGAACAACTGCGCCATCGATTGTAACTTCGATATTTTCCTTATCCGGTGTCTGCTGTGTTCCATCATAGGTATATTCGCCATTTACTACTACTGCTGCCTCTGCAAGATCATAGTATAAGGTTGGCTGTGTGATCACTATTGTATACTGGATCACTACTGTTTTCGCTTTATCTACATATATATCTGCTACATATGTTGCCTCAACCGCATTCTGTCCGACTACTTCACTTGATACAAAATCAATCTGACCAACTGAATTGGTAAATCCCTGTACCTGAAGACGGATCTTATCCTTCAGTGCTGAGATATCACCGACATTCTTATCTAATGCAAACTTAACAACATGCTCCGCATTATCTACATCTGTAGCAACAAATGATTCGCCGCCCGCAGTAAGTGTGGTCTTTTCCTTATTCAAGCCTGCAAAATCAAATACAGTTATTTCATAAGATGCTGTAATATCATCACTGTATCTGTCATCTGCAATATACTGAAGTGTTACCGTCTGTGCAGAAACGCTATTCATATCATAGCCTGTAACCTTCAGCTCTTTATCAATATCAACCGGTGCAGTCTTCTTATTCTTATATGTCTTTACTACCTTCAGACCATTCAGATCAAACTCTGCCCCTTTGGCAAATGCTGTCTTATTTGGGAAACGTTCGATGCTGATCGATTCTACGGTTGATTTTGCTTTAACTGCAAATTTTATCGTCTCACCACGATATTCAGATACCGATAATACTACATTGTACTCTCCTGTTTCCTGATTCTTTGTAACATAACTGCTGTCATTTATAATGGACTTGCCATCCAACAGGATATCTGTGATCTGGAATCCGTCATGTGCAACAATGTTATTAATTGCATATGTACCGGTAGTAGTATCCTCCAGGCTGGACTCATCAATGATCAACTGGTTCTCTGCAAGATTTCCCTTCGCATTGTAGGTTACACCATCATCAATATCCAGTTCAAGGTATACTGCAATCTCCCCTTCTTCCGGAGTCTGATTCTTTCCCTTTGTGATAACACCATTTCCGGTATATTTACCATTCATAAAGAACTTACCGTAAATATTGGCATTTTCTTCCAGATTAAGAGAACCATTCAATACAATGATACCATATTCGGAATCCATCGCCATTGTTCCCTTAACTGTTAAAGTACCATTGATGATCAACTGTGCATCACTGTCAGCTGCCCAGACAAGCGCACCCGGAAGTACATCATCATGCTGTGGATCAACTACAAGTTCAACGCCCTTCGGAATGATCAGCTTGGATGATGACGGTAATTCTAATGTTGTTCCTGCTTTAATATGTGTACTCTTGCGAATGGTTGCTGTTCCATAAATCTCATATGTCTTTCCTACGAACAGAACAGAGTTAGAAACAGTTCCCAGAACAGGAACATCCTCTGCCTTTTCTCCACAAATATTATCACCGATAATTGTAATATCAGAAGCAGATGAGCCATTCAGTGCTCCTACAGCAATACCATTTACAGCACTGAGGTTGACTGTTGCATCTGTTAAGACATTTACGTTCTTAACATCTCCCGCATAAGCACCGATTGCCGGACCATTTGCAGCAATAACTATAAGCTTTCCTTTTGTCTCACCGACCTCGCCGGTAATATTAATATCACTTGTCTCTGAATTCAGACCGGCTCCGATTCCTGCTCCATTTCCTCTTGCTCTGATACTAATAAAACCTGTATTTGAAATATTGATATTTGTTGCCTCTGATACAGTATCTGTTGCTCCGGAACCAATACCGGCTCCGTTTTCTGTACCATCGACACTCAGATTTCCTGCATACCCTAAATAAATATTGATATTATCAACGGATGCATTCTTACCGGAACCGATACCGGCTCCGTCTGTTCCTGCTGTTACCGTTACAGCTACATTTCCTGAAATGTAAATATCGGAGGCTGCACCTGCCAGACCGGAACCGATACCGGCTCCATTTGCTCCACCAACTGCTGTTACAGTCCCACCTGATATTGTAATATCCGATACCTTTGCATTTGCTCCCGAGCCAACACCGGCTGCATCTGTGCCGCCTGTTGCTTTTTTTACAACACCGCCTGTTACCTTAATCTCTGTTGCTTCTACATCAGATCCGGAACCGATACCGGCTCCGCCGTCTCCACCGGTCGCTATTACAGTTCCTCCTGAAATGGTAATACCGGAAGCAAGCTTTGCTTCATCATTTATGTAAGCACCGGAACCAATACCGGCTCCGCCAATATTTTTAGAACCGATCGTTCCACTTCCCGCTGTTGCATTTACGATTCCGCCTGCAATCTCGATATTGGCAGCATCAGCATTTGCACCGGAACCGATACCGGCTGCTCCGTTTGCACCAATTGCTGTTACGTCTGCATTTTCTGAAATCCGGATGCCATCAACCGGCATATTGTACTGAGAACCGATACCGGCTGCTCCATATGCTGCATAGCTTTCATTTGATGGCTGTGATCCCCTTGCTTTTATAATTACATTTCCATTTATCTCAATATTTGAAACAACCTTTAAGGTTTTGTCTGTACCACCACCGATACCGGCTGCTCCATATGTCGCATTGTTACCGGCAGTTGCATTTATAGTACCTTTTGTCGTAGAAGTCAGTACCAGCTTACCGCTTCCATTCTTCTGGATTGCTGCATAAGCTCCCGATGATGTCAGATTGTTTGTTCCGTAAGCAGTGATCGTCACGGTCTTACCCTCTGCCGGATTTACTGTGATCGCTGCCCCCTGAGTATTCCGTGTGATCGTCAGACTACGGATCGCAAGATTCACATCAATATCCCCTGCTGCCTTGATCTGACCCTTCATAACCTTACCGGATTTTGTTCCGAACAGGATCATCTCCTTATCAGATTTGATCGTAAGTCCATCTGTCTCCGAATAAGAATAGTCATCTTTTGTTGCTGTTTCCGCTGTGCTCTTTACTCCAAGCCAGAGTCCATCCTCCAGCTTCGTGTATTTGTCATAGCCATATGGATCAGCGATCGTATTTGTAAATGTACCATATGCTGTCTCCATACCGGATTTTGACACCGCATATTTTGTAGTATTACTTCCTACCTGATACATACCGGTATTATCATATGAGATCGATACGCCGGATGTCTTTGACTCTACATATCCTCTATGATATTCACCATCAAAATTAAGCCTTATATCATTTGGAATCACATAAGGTGCTCTCTTACAATAAAGATAAATATATGCACCTCCGGCATTTTTATTGAGATCTCCATCAATCTTGTTCCAGTTGCTGTCAACCTCCTGCTGATTTTCACTTGTAAGACCGCTTCCTGAGTTTCCTCCGGCATACTGCAGTTTTCTATCATCGGTATTCCAGATACCAAGTGATGAGATTGGATCTCCTGCATTTCTGTCCTTTGTTGCATAGACGTAGATATAACCGGACTTTGAACCTACACCATCATTCAGGTCACCCGTCTTTCTCTCAACGCTATATCCGTCAAGACTGCTTGATGTACCTGAATTATTCTGCCATACAGACCATATTCTTGTATATGCCTGTGCCGGATCTGTGGTCGTCTTTACCCAGATATAATCATTGGATCCTTTTCCACATCCCCTGTTTACATTTCCCGCATTTCTATCAATAGACAGTCTTGTATATCCTGCATAATTGGCACTAAATCCCCCAGATTTAATATCACAGATATACAGCGTCTGGCGTGCTGCCGCTTCCGATTTTATATTCGGAAAAAAGTCACCAATGCCTGTAACCATTGCAAACACCATAGTTGCAGCCACTACCACTGACATGAAACGCTTCACAAATTTAATTTTCTGTTTCAATCTTATTTCCTCCTTTTTATTTTTCTATATAAAAGAGCCAAATGCTCTTATATATTAAAGCGTCTGTTTTATAACAGACCAATCTCCCGACCGCGTTCGACTGCCTCCTGACGCGTCGGAACCTGCAGCTTACGAAAGATATTACAGCTATGGAACTTCACAGTTCCCGTCTTTTTGCCCAGTTGTCGTGCAATATCATCATTACTTAAGCCCTGTGCCATCAAACGAAAGACTTTTTCTTCCATCTGAGTCAGAGGTTCATAATATTCATATGGAGATTTTAAATAATCAGGGAAATAAGTACCGACCGAATATGCAAGTTCCTTAATCTCACTTATGAAGGAATCTTCTTCATATTCTTTCTGATAAATTGCCAGCATTTGTACCATACAATTGCCTGTGTCCGCAAGCAGTCTGATATAACCACACCTTTTTGCAAGCGCAATGGCCTTGGAAAGCTCCTCACACATGCCTTCCATATTCTTCATCTTATAATATATGATAGCTGACAACATATAGCATTCACACAAATCCATATAACGTCTGCCCGGAATCAACAATGCAATAAGCTGGTGTGTCAATACATAGGCAGCCATATATTTGCCTGTCTGTATATAACATCGCACCTTAACCATCCATGCATACATATCCATCATGAAGATGCCCTTATTCTCATCCGGTGCTATATCATCTAACCAACGCTCTACATCCTGTAGTCGCCCATCATAACAGGCACCAAGACATTCGATCGCATTCAGACTTGAAGTTAATTCATCCCATCCCGTAATCTGTATCCGTTTCCGAATCTTTTCCACCAAAGGACGTGCAGCTTTTGTCTGTCCATTTACCAAAAGGATCTTCATCTGAAGTGCAAGTGCCACAAACAGACAACGCATATCCTTCTCCTGCTCGATCAACGGAATCGTTCCGGTCACAAGAATCAGTGCCTCAAAACAATTATTGTTCTGATAATACCACTCTGCCAGCATGATCTCATACACTTTCTGTCCAACACTTCCACCATATAATCGGCATGCGGCTTCTGTTATCCCGTCCTTACTTTTTTTCAGATATTTGCCATATCTTGTAAAGTCGCGAAAACCATTCAGTATACTTGGTCTGCATGCTGAAAGCGTAAGACCCATCACGGGCACCAGTTCTTCTTCAATTAGAAAACTTACGATCCGAAAAAACATTGCATCACTTATATATGGCATGACAAGTTCTGTTTTGATACGACAAATGTCCATCATATCATATGTATCCATTTTCACCAGCCGCGGTGTCTTCCCCATAAACTGTACATATGATTTTGCCTGACTCAAGTCCCCATCCATAGCAGATAGCAATGCAAGATGAGTAAACAGAACCGGATGTGCTGACAGCTCTTCTTTTTTCAGCCCGTAGAAATATGCCCGGCACCCCCAAAGTACCGGCATGGAAAATGGTTTCTTCACAAACTCATCAAAAATAATCTCTAGCAGATGGCCTTCTTTTTTTGCTGTCGCTAAAATCAGCAACACTTCTTCTTCCGATCGTGGATAAATTATCTCGTTATTCATTTGTTTCATACATACCCCCATAACCCTGACGCTTATAGATTATATTCTTTATTCCTGTTTTTGTATAGCAAACCTTTCAGACACAAAAACCAAACTTTTACCCAAACCCATGTGGTTTTGATGCCCGGTAATATAAATATTTACATATCTTTATTATACAATAAACGGATCCATCTTATGATGAATCCGCTTATGTATTGTTACACTCTTCAGTTCCCAATTAATAAGGTTTAAGAAGTTTAAAAACTTATAAATTTGAAAACTATTTTAGTAATCCTCTTTCCTTTAATTCATTAAGAGACCGCTCATATCCATCCAGATTCATATCCTGTCCGCATACCCAATCAGCAAATTTCTCAATTCCTTCAGAAAAATCAACTTTAGTTCTAAACCCTAAAAGTTTTTCTGTTTTTGTCATATCTGCATAATTATTACGGATATCGCCGACACGAAACATGCCTGATATATGTACCGGAACGGTCTTTTTATAACACCGCATTAATTCATTTACAACCGTTTCAACTGTTACCATCTTGCCTGTTCCTACATTGAAACTTTCGTGCATGTAGCGATCCGATTCAATTCCCGCGATAAGGGCTGCAACTATATCATCAATATAGACAAAATCCCGTGATTCCTGACCATCTTCAAAAATATTGATATCCTTTCCCTGTCGAATTCTTGTTGAAAAGATAGATAAAATACCCGTATATGGATTTGATAAAGATTGTCCCGGACCATATACATTCTGAAAACGATATGCCAACGCCGGTATACCCAGATTTTTACACAATGTAAGAACCAATTCTTCCTGAACCTGCTTTGTAATACCATATACACTTACAGGATGTAAAAGAGCATCTTCTTTTGTAGCCACAACAGAAACGCTTTCTCCACATATCGGGCACTTCATTCCAAAATCTTTTGCTTCCAGATCTTCCTCTGTTCTAAATTCCGGATATACAATTCCATGTTTTAGGCAATTATAAGCTCCCTCTCCATAAATGGCTCTGGAAGATGCAACCAACACTTTTTTAATTGAATGCTTTTCATTTGTTAATATATCAATTAACTTGGCAGTTCCACCTATATTCGTATCAGTATAATGATATACTTCATACATAGACTGCCCAGTACCCGTTTCAGCTGCCAGATGAACAACAACATCCATTCCTGATAATGCTTTTCTCCAATCCTCTGTATTTCTTACATCCCCGAGGATGAATTCAACTCTTTCATCTAATTCAGCTGGTATCTTCGCATTTTTTCCATGTACCTGTTCTGATAAGTTATCAAGAACTCTGACTGTATATCCTCTCTTTATCAACTCATTTGCAAGGTGTGAGCCAATAAATCCCGCACCACCTGTTATCAATATCTTTTTCATTTTTATTTTCCTTCTACTATTGTTTTTGTTTTCTGCTAATTAACTTACCAACGCCTTTATTGATGTAATGATCTACATCAAACAGTATCTTGGATAAAATTGCAATTACGACACAGAATCCAAGGAAAATCAAATAACTTTCAACATGTGTAATTGCATATAAATTAAATGTCATCATAACATAATAAATTACAATATGATGTACTAAGAAAATCGCATATGAATATTTGCTAACCCACTGACATATCTCCTGTATTCTCTGGCTTCTTACCCATTGTGAAATATACACTAATACAAGAAATGCAGCGATTCCTACATATGTAGTCTGCAAATCAGTTGGCAGATCCGGTTTAAAAAACTGATTAAATAATAATACTCCTAAGCCGACAATTGCCACAGGCAATTTTACTTTCTTTATATATTTTATAAAATACATCCCAAATAATAACTCCGGTAATCGCACAAGCAGGTTTTTAGAAGATGCAAATTGAATCGGATACCATTTTAGTAATATAACATATACTGCTAACGAAATTACGGCCAAAACCACCGGACATTTATTGATCATCCACCTGAGTAATGGGAAAACAAAATAAAATATGACTATAAATCCCAAAAACCATTCTCCAACCAGATAAAATGTTGGCATAACATCTGCAAGATAACCATCCATTCCGATTACAGAAAGAAGTAATTTTCCCTTTGGAATAGTTGTATATTTCCATGCCCCTTTCCATACATATATAACAAGGAATGCAATAATATATGCAATCCAAAACATTGGGTACAATGTTTTAAATCGTTTCAAATAAAATTTTTTCAGATTACATGCCTGACCATAAACATACATTAATGCTGCACCTGAAATAATTAAAAACAACGATACTCCAAATCCACCAATATATATATTAAAAATAAACGCATGTATCACATAACAATTATTTATCTGCGGATTGGCATATAAAAATATAGCATTATAATGTGTAATTACAATTGAGATAGCTGCCAGAGCCCTCACAAAATCCAAATAAAATAATCTCTCTTTTCCCATTTCCGTATTACTCCCTTAATCCGGATCCTTTAATCCGTGAGGTCCAAAAATTGCTCGTTTTATCTTAATTAAAAATTTATATAACCATTTTGGTAATATCTTTCGCATTTTCGAATCAAATTTCATGCAACTTGGTCCATCCAATGCAATAACCTGTTTTGCTCCCTGCTTCAAACGCTGAAGAACCATGTTAAACAATCCGTATTCCATATATCCCTTGTCAATCATAACACGATTTAATTCCCGGACATAATATCTCAGGTTTGTTACCTCTATGGCTGCATACTGATCAGACATTAACAATCCAGGATAATATCCTGCCTGTTGAACACAGATTGGATATAGCCGTTCAATCGCATGTAATATGGTTCCATCAAAATTATTAGGTTCCTCCGGAAACTCTTCATACTGCCAGTCATGATCAAATAAAACCTTTAATGCCGTTGGTCTGAACCAGAAAAAAGTACCATAAGGTGCAAGTGCTTCCTTATCCTCTGACATTGGGATTGTAATGCCAAGCTTATCAGCTACTTCTCTTGACTTTTCAAAATTGCATCCCCATTCATTTCCTAATGTCTGATAAAACGGACCATGATTTGGTTCTGGTGGAGATAAAATTCCCAAACGCTCATTATCCTCAAAAGTCTGCAATACATTGCATACAAACTCTTTATTATATAATGTATTATTCCAACATTTGTAGCCAAAAGAATCACCTACAGAGCCTGGTTTCGCCTGAGCAGTCTTCTTATCATGTACAAAACACGCATAATCATAATTCTGAATAACGTCTTTCACGCCGACCAATATACTACTGACATCTCTTCCTCTGTTTACAATTACACGGACCTCCAAATGATTACATGGAAGATTTTTAAATACTTTCAGTATTGCTTCTTTCTTTTCCACCGTGTCCGTTGTAATATATACATCTGTTTCCTTTGGAACATTGGACGCCCACTGGAAAGAGTCTTCCACAAGGTCCGGGAAATATAAGTGCATGACTAATGCAAGCTTTCTCTTCTTTAAAATCTCATCCATTTTATTCTGATCATAAGAAGATGAAGAAAGAATATAGTTTAAATGAAGATTTTTTACAAAATCTGCCTGATGACAGGTTCTTAAAATATTATCCCATATCAGATTTACATCATATAAACCTGTTGATTTCAAATAATCATATAATTCTTTTCCGGGTTGTCCCAGAGTGTTGAAAATTTCGTACTCATATGGCTGAAAAAACATTCTCCGTTTAAAAATAGGACATCTTTTATCACGAATTAATTCCTTCGCATAATTCATTAATGGATAATCTGTTTTATTTGAAATGTCATCTGTTTTAACATAAACATCCCATTTATAACCAAGATCTGCAAAATGCTTTGTGAAAATGGATTCGAAATTACCAATTGAATCCTCGTATCCTTTAATCATTGGCATTTCATCCCAGAAGCTCTGAAAATCTTCAGATTTTACAAGAGACTGTCTGAATACCATAAAATGAGACTGGATATGCTCCGGTAAATATCCATATCGATTATTATGAAATGGATCATATTCATTCTTATAATGTTTGGTCATTCCCCAGAAATCCAAATTCTCTTTTGACATAGCTTCAAAAGTCTCTTTCAATGTATAAACCGGACCCATGATCGTACAATTGACAAAACAGATCTCATCATACTGAACTAATTTTTCCCATCCTAACGATTCCATCGCTGTCTTATATGCCCAAACATCCAGGCCCTTATTCTCACGGACAATAACAGATTTCGTATACTGTTCAAAAAACTTATGCCCTTCTTCATTGAGCTGTCCATTACAGACAACGATCATATCTGTGACCTGTTTCACATAGTCCTTAAAAAAATATTTTACATAAGAATCTACTATTCCTTCTTTTTCATAGAAAAAATATATTCCTAATCTTTTTACCTGCTCATTGTTTATCTTCATTATTTTCCTCTCACTTTATCAATTTTCTGAAGCATTCTTCTTGTTTTAGAGTTCTCGATATCATTACGATATTCTACTAATGCATTTCTTTCATTTGTTAAATAGCCATTTATTTCATATAATTGTTTCTGTTCTTCCTTTAGCTTTTTATTTTCTTCTCTGACCTCTTTAAGACGCTGCTCCTGAAGTGCAATAACAGCTTTTTTATTTATAAGATCATTCTGGTAATCCTGCAACGATAATCGCATATCTGCAAGCTGTCTCTCTTTATACTGAATATTACCAATAATAGAATCCATACCATGTCCCAAATAACCATAGGATATTTCATCAAAACATATTTTTATTGAAGCTACCTCATTCAATGTTCCGTTCAAGTATATTGCTGAATCCGAACCATGTAATATTGAATATTTATCATCCTTATACATAAAATTATCTATAATACTTATACCATCAATTTCACATCTTAATCCATCGAATATTACATACATATCTTCATTAAAAATAAGCTTGATATTCTTTACTTTTCGAGGTACCGGTATGCATATTTGCCCTTTTCCATTATCCAAATACTCTACTGCTACTTTCTTCTGATAAACTGAAGCAAATCCCTGACCATAATCATATGCTGCAATACAAGTAAGTTCGTTCTGTAAGCACTCCAGTTTCTTACACATCTGAGGGAAACTCATAGAAGTATTCTGTACAGCCGCATTAATTTCATCATTCATCACATCATTACTATCAATCTGTATACCCGCCAACTGTTTATTATACGATCTTGCTGTATAGTATCCCATTGACTGTGCACACAGGCTCAGAACAGAAGTAAAAACAAAACATGGATCTGTCTGTGCCAATAACCACTTTCTGACATCGACATTCTCTGTCAGATTTTGCAGAACCTGACTTCTACACCAGAAACATCCTGTATATTGTCCTATACTTCCCCTGACTTTTGCTATATTCAAATGTATATCACTGTCCTCTAATATCTGTTGGATCTCGCAGGAAATTAATTCACGTTCTTTATACTGTCTTGAATAATATAAACTTTGACTTGAATTCGGAGGATAAACCAAACCAATTCCTGAATTATCATTTAAACAAGACACTATATTCCCTAACGATACGCCTTTGCCTAAAATACTGTTTTCAATGATCCAGCCTGTATGTCCATTGTCCAGATTTTCAGCAATATAACTTCGATCTTCATTTACCAGAAAACAGATATATTCATACTCCTTAGCAAATGCTCCAACAGCATAATATACTTCTGCAAAATTACCTGTCGTACATTCAAGAAGATGCATTTCCTCCCAATTTTTTTTCTGATGAAAGCTTTCCTCACTTCCCCAATAATATAGATCTGCATGTGTTTCTAAATCATCTATATCCGGTTGATGCTGCAGGTAAAAATCTTCATCAATAACAACAGCTATCTTTTCTGCGATTCTTTCACATTCTGAATCAGGAATTACATTTAATCCTAATCCGTCAACAATATCCTGCATTGGAGCAGTACGGATAAGGTTCTTTAAAATCAATGTTTCATCATATGGTGTTTCCTGCTTAATAAATTGATAAAATACTCGGGAAATATAACTACTGGAATCTACTATTTTTTCTTTCATTGGATAAAAGAATAATTTTCTTTTGAAAAATGGGCAATGATAATCCATCACCATCTGAATCGGTGCCATAAAAAGAGGATACGGATTAGCTATCACATTTTCCTCAGGGTTACAATATGCTTTCCACTTAAATCCGCAATTTGAAAAATGTTGTGTAAATATTGCCTCATGAAAAGCTACTGCCTCTTCATAACAGGTTATCATAGGTCTGGTCTTCCAATATGTTTCAAATTCTACACTTGCAAGCATATGTTTACGAACCGCAATAAAATGCGACTGTAAATGATCAGGGAGCTTATGATCAGGAAGTATCCCCCATGGATCAAATGGAACACCATGATATAAAGTAAGGCCCCAAAAATCTACATTCTTCGCATCCATAGTTTTAAACATTCTGTCCAGATCCTGTTCATACACCGGCCCCATCAATGTATAATTAAACATGATCAATTCATCAATATCTTTTATCTCTTCCCATCCGATGTGTTCCATGGCTTCCTTATATGCCCAAACATCAAATCCTTTATTTTCGCGGACAAACACCCGGATCCTGTCAATGGATTCTAATTTTTTCCGTCCTTCTGATGAAAGTATCCCATTGCAGACCACTGTAATCTTATCAAAATACTGGTTCATACTCTGCAGCATATAAACTATATATTCATCTACACATCCCTGTTCATCATATAATAAAAAAATACCCTGTCTCTTCATATAAATAATCCTATCTGTCCCTTATTTTTATTGTCTGATCTGTAATGATCATCCGGCTAAAACTTCCACTGGTGTTCCATCCGGAACATTCCCCGTTCTTCTACATCAGCATATACGTCAAACTGACAAATACGTTCAAATGAATTAATAAGATGTCCCTCTTCCGTATAGAATGAAAAATCAATCATATAATGTCCTAATAAAAGCTGTACTTTTCTTAACTTTAACTGTATTTTCCCTTCTCCTTCAAGAAGTACTGTTCCCTTTTCAGCATCTGTTCTTCTCTCATAACACATCATATAATCTGATCTGAAAACAGTAAATTGAACAGCCACCTTCCGTGGGGATTTTATTTTATAATATAATGTTATATTTATATCATCATCAATACTAA